>Ga0070741_10001652_pt1 | contig 65656 bp, 49 predicted proteins | sample Coa_R1_4_FD_66440 | JGI IMG/M metagenome (GOLD analysis project Ga0070741, IMG submission 66440) | Surface soil microbial communities from Centralia Pennsylvania, which are recovering from an underground coalmine fire - Coalmine... | ecosystem: Environmental > Terrestrial > Soil > Unclassified ...
GGCTCCGCAGCCCGCGGGCCGTGTGGTACAATCCTCGCCAAGCACCAAGTCTGATCCAGGAGTACACCATGGCTGCCGTTACCGACCGGCTCACCGCTCCGCTGGCCACTCCAACGGAAACGAAACGCGAAACGCCGCGTTCCGCGCGTCTTACGTCGCTCGATGCCTACCGCGGCTTCATCATGCTGCTGCTGGTCTCTCACGGCTTTGGTTTCTCTGTGCTGGCCGGATATCCGCGGTTCGCATGGCTCGCCACGCAGGTGGACCACGCCGCGTGGGCGGGATGCACGTTCTGGGACCTTATCCAGCCCGCCTTCACCTTCATGGTCGGCGTAGCCATGCCGCTGGCATTTGCTCGCCGGCTTTCGCAAGGCGCCACGCGCCGAGACCTGTTCCGGCACGTCTTGTGGCGCGCGTTCATGCTCCTGGTGCTAAGCAACATCCTTTCGAACTTCAACAGCAAAGAGGCGCCCGTCCTGCAGTTCATCAATGTGCTCTGCCAGATCGCCTTTGCATACGTAGTCTGTTACGCAATCATGCAGCTTCCTTTCCGAATGCAGGTATTGGCGGGCGCAGCTTTACTCATTGGACACTGGTCGCTGTTCCATCTGTTCCCGGGCCCGGATGGCCCCTTTTCGCAGACCGGAAACATCGGCGCGGTAATTGACCGCAAACTGCTTGGCTACAACTACTCCGGCTACTATACGACGATCAACTTCATGGGCAACGCCGTTACCGTGCTGTTCGGCGTTTGGACGGGAATTCTGCTGATGCAGGAGCGCAGCCATCGGTACAAGATGCGCCTCCTGGCGATCTGCGCGGCGAGCGCCTTCGTGCTCGGATTAGCGCTCGAACCCTTCGTGCCTATGGTGAAGCGGCTATGGCTACCCTCGTTCACTTTCTTCAGCGCAGGATGGGTCATCGTGATGCTGCTGGCCTTCTACTGGGTAATCGAGGTGAAGGGCTATAAGCGATGGGTGTTCCCGCTGCTGGTAGTCGGAATGAACTCGATTTTCATCTATTCCTTTTCGCAGGTGCTCCGGGGCTGGCTGAATCACGGGATCGGCGTCTTCACGCGCAATTTCTCATTTCTTGGTCCCCTCGGTGAGATTCCTCAGAACCTGCTGGTCATGGCTGCTATGTGGTACATGTGCTATTGGCTGTATCAGCGGAAAATCTTTTTGAAGATCTGACAGCTACAGGACCCGATTGCCCGCGCCTGCGGCATCGTAACCGCCGAGCGCTTCCAACTCGCGACGGAATGCCGAGCGGCTCAGCGTATCGAGTAGGCCTTCTATCGCCGGCAGCGTGAGATGCGATTTGCGGATCACGAGATCGTACCGCTCGGTTGTCAGAGGAATAAAATCCAGCCCGAAAAGGCGCGCGGCGGCGCCCGTCGCAATGCAGCAATCCGCCTCGCCGGTGCGTACCTGCCATGCAGCGGGAAGATGTCCTCGGGTGAGCCGGTCGTAACCGTCCACGGAAGATCGCCGTATCCCGAGCCTGGCCAGGGTGGCGTCCAGCAGCGCGCGGCTGCCGGAGCCGGGCTCGCGGTTCACTAGGCGGATATCGGTCCGGGCCAGGTCCTCCACACCCTGAATCTCCTTGGGATTCCCCTTCGCGATTACCAGGCCCTCTTCCCACATTGCAAATGTGATTGCAGCGACCGAGCCGCGAGGAAACAGGCGCCGCACGGCCGGAATATTGGATTCGCCGGAGCTCTGATCGCGCAGGTGAGAACCGGCAATGTGCACCAATCCCTGCTTCAGCAGCTCAAGAGCTTGCGAGCTATTACGGTGCGCAACGGTCAGCTCCAGTCCGGCAGCGCGCGCGTGGCGGGCAAGCACCGAGATTGCAGGATCGCAGCCGGCCACCAAAATGCGCCGTTCAAACTGGGAGGGATCCCGAAGCACGCGCACGGAAGCGGCGCTTGCGCCCGGCTCACCTGCGTCTGCCAATACGGCGTCCGCCGGCGGCAGATACCACGGCAGCGGTTCGGGCGCCGTCGCTACCATTCGGCGGTCCACTTGGCATAGCTCGACGGGCTGACCGACGCGGATGTCTTCGTCGGAGGGAAGGAGCTCTACATTGCAAAGCTCGCGTTCGCGGGGCTCGTCGGCGAGCCCGAACAGCTCCTCGACCCGGACGTCGAGCTCCCGGGCCAGCTTTAGCGCGACAACGGTGTTGGGAACATACGCTCCGGCCTCAATCGCATAGATCGTCTGGCGGCTGACGCCTACCCGCGCCGCCAGCTCAGCCGCCGCGATCCCGCGCTTTTCCCGAACCAAATGCAGCTGATTGCGTATTTCCAATTTTCTTGGGGACCCGCCTCTTGTATTGTATACAGCGCGCAGTCGCGTTACAACGACATAACTTTTGCGGGGATGGGCGTCATGCCTCCTTTGCCGGCAATTGTGCCACTACGCTTTGAATGTTAAGCTTGGCAGCACTCAGCAGAAAAGTTGCGATGAGCAGATAGACCTCTTTTACCTGCGCTTTGCTGGTCAGCATGTCATTCGCGCTCATTCCTGGACATTACGCGGCTTGCCAGCGCGACAGTCCGTAACAAGAACTTAGGAAGAAGGCAGGTTTATAACTTAGGAGGAAGGCAGGTCTATATATGCTCAAGTTACGCGATGTTTTGGTGCAAGCCCAGAAAAATGGCGCGGCCGTGGTGGAAATCGTGTTTGACCTCTCCGCTCTGCCGTAACCGGCGCGTTTCCGTCGGTGTTCAACCGGCTTTCGTCCGCCAATAGTCGCGACAATCAGCCAGCACCGCCACTGATTCAATACGACAATCTGCCGGCTATATCTCGTCGCGCGCATGTGGGGACATTGTTGCACATAATTCACGAGACTGTCATTGTGCTAGAGTGGCCAGATTCTATAATTTTATTCCTCGGCACCTAACCAGCGAGAGAAAGCAAGTTAGAAGTTGCTAAATAAATAGCGATCAGGGATATATCGAGTGCAACATGCATTCCTGCTTTGCGAAACACGTTACAAAACGCTATTGACCAATGATGGTTACAACAAATGTTTCCGTTAGAGGAGAGCTAGAACTATGAACACACGCCGCACACTATTGATGAGGACTATGTTTGTCGCTTTAGTCACCGTAAACGGCGGCGCCGTTTACGCGCAAGACGATTTAGTAATCGCCCCTACGGCATTTCCTCCGCCGAACTGCTTACCGGGAATCCAGGCCGCTTACAATGCGCATCCGGTATTATATGCTCGACTTATCAATGCGCTTACCCCAAAGAGGATTACGCTGCGGCAGCAGCTTGCCGCCGTCACGAACCAGGCTACTTATCTGACGTTACTGGCGACAGCTCACGCGACTGCCGGCAGCATCACGAACGGCCGGCTGGTCGTAACTGTTCCTGACGGGACGGTCGTATTAGACACAGGAGTGCCGGATGATCCTGCCAATGTTTTACCGCGCGGAAATTCGTATCAACATTTCCAGTCAAAGACCGTCAATGAGAACCACAACAGCCGGGTCGCCATTCTTACCGCACAACAGTGGGCCTGCGGCGTGGGAATTGAAAGCAAGCTTAGCACCACGACCGGCTCCCGGGAGACCTACGTGGCGTTTCGTCTTGGAGCGCATTTAGACAGCATAGGTACAGCCCGCTTGTCGACTCACTGAGTTTGGCGTTGAATCCGGGCGGACCGAAGGGCATTGCCGTGAAAGCCCGGGGCTGGAGAATATCGCGGGCCTCGGGCTTGAACCAGATGCCCGATTTGTCCCGCAGTTAGAACGCAGGCGAAGACCATCCGGAATACGGAGCCGCTGCAGCCACCCACTGATCCGTTTGTTACGGCGGTGTTGCTGTAATGACGCTGGCGAATCTGTGATTTTCGGTGAGAAGATAACTGGGATTTTGGAGGGGAACGTATGTTGACGCAGTGATCACCCCTTCCGATCTGGTTACTGCACTGTCATGCTCTCCGAGGCGAGACTTCGAAGCAACGACGCTTCTCGAAGAAAGGCATTCGGACGCTCCGGACCCCAGAGCCGAACCACTTGCACGTGAGCAAAGCGGGCCACCAGCGCTCCGAGCAGATTCGTGTAAGCGGCCCCGCCGCGTGACGAGTTTCCGGCTACCGCGTTTCTGACTTCCGCTCGTAGATGGATGGCCGCGTGTTCGTACCGTTCCAGTTCGAATGGACTGGCAGAAAACGTGACACATCCGCCTTGATCGTCGCCCGGCTGCGAGGCCTTAGGAGCGGAATGATTGCTCATGGCTACGAGCCATGCCGCGTGCGTCTCGAGCACTTTCCTTCGCTCCCCCGGGTCCGGTAGAAATGCCCGGTAGACTGCTTCCAGTTCGTCGCGGACCATTGCGGCGGACGCCCGCGTCTCACCGGCTGCGGCAACCCGGGACAGGATTGCGCATGCCCTCCTGCTCGCGATGGTGACAGCCGCGGGATAGGTGGCCGGAATCCATCGAGCTGCAAAAAGTTCGGGATTCAGTATGGTTGGCTCCGTAAGCAGCGAAGCCCTCCGGGATAGCTGAGCCGTCACATTGTCACGCATCCAGTTTTCTAGGCTCAGCGCCGCATCTTCGGTTTCGCCGGACCGTTCAATAGCGAATTCGAGCCCATGATATGTCCCGGCGGCCGTCTCTATCGGGATATCAGCGAAGTACCAGTGGCCGTCGGCGCCTGCCGCAGGCAATCGCGACGGCCGATGCGCCGTCAGCAATTTTATGCGCGCCTCGATGGAAGCGAACATGATTTGGACCACCGTCCAGGCCGTATTTTGGCAAGCAAGCTCAGGTCTCATTTTCATCGGGATTCAGTAAGCAGTTCATTGTGGCGGTCATGGCACCGATCTCGACATCTGTGAGACCGAGCCGGTTCCAGTGAAATACGGCGGCCGTCGCCAACCAGGAACGGAGTCCGATGTGGAGCCGCCCTGAGGAAGCGAGGGCGCGCAGCCGCTGGGCTACGTGTGCATTGTCGGCCGAAGCTTGTTCCAACAGCGCTGCGGCCGAGGAGGAAAGCCCGCTCGTAAACGTGGCTTCCAGTGTCACCACGTCGCGGACACGGTTGCACTCGGTCTCACTGACTACCGAGGTTCGAACGGAACCGCGAACCAAGCGGCCAAGTTTTTGCCAGACGTCCCATATCTCGGCCTTGTCGTCCAGCGAGCGAGCACATAGATCATTGATGAGAAACAGAGAAAACAGGTCCTTGGGCAACCCGCGGCGCTCCAGCTCGCCCAGCATTTCGTATCTGCTCGCGGTCCGGCTGTCACGGTCGAACTGCTCGTGAGCGACGGCCATTCCCGCCGGTCCGCCAAAGCGGGCGGTCTCCGGTTCGTAAATACCGAATCGGAATCCGCGGATGTCGTTCGACTCCTCGGCCGCCTGCAACCAAGTAACGAGCTCGGGTTCCAGTAACTCTGCGAGTTCGTTGCCGTAGAAGCGAAGCCTCAACCCGGGCGGCTTCCGCATAAAAAAGAACTGCCGGAATCGTCGGTCCGAGCGCCAGAGTTCCAGAGCAGCGGCGAGCCGCCGCCAAGGGAAATAAGAGACGCCTTTCGCGTCTGAGAACAGGATGCAACTTACGTGCAGCCAGCCGGCAGCGCGTGGACGCACGTTTTCGGGCGTTAAGGCGAGGGCATCCCCAATGGTGAATCTATCCGTGAATTTCTCTGGCAAGTTCGCTCCAGTAGTGATCCGCACACCAGGTGACGGCAACTTCCGACAAGTGATGCCGCCCTTCCGGATCCTTCAGTGAAAACGCGTCGGGGCAATCTGGCAGTTCGGTGAGAGAGATTTCCGAAATCTGATCGTCTGCTCCGTCAAAACAGCACTGCACCGCCAACGGGCTATCGGTGCACATCAGGAGCTCCGTTGCGTCTGCGCCCGCGCGCATGTGGACGAGCGCCGGCACGCCCCTCTTCTCCATTTCGCGGCGCCATGCAAGATATCGAGCTGGCCCATTCGAGCGGCGCAATTGCGTAACCGTATGCTTGTCCAGCGTCCATCTTTCCGCCGCGAGCACGGTTTCCTCGTTCAAGAGGAGCCTCGGGAGATGGTGCCAACGAAGCCGCTCGGCGCGAAGCGGGGGAAAACCGAAGGCAAGAAACTCCCAGCCATGAGCGGACGCAATCGCCGCGAGCGCAGAACTGGCCGAATCCCGAGCACCGACATTGGCGGCACACGTCGCCACGGGAAGCAGAGGCCTGGAGCCTTCCCTACGTACCAGCCACGGGCGCCCACCGCCGGGTTGAACCCGTAAATAAAGATTCTGAAGATTCGTTTCGCGTGAGCCCTGTGCGTCCAACGTGCCCGATGCCAACGCCGGACGAATTGCAGCGTTCGGATTGAATGGATGCCACCCCACAATCTCAGCCAACTCGATGCCATTCGCGGCAGCGGTGCCGGCATGCGCTCGGATCTCTTCCAGAAACGGAGCATGACCATTTCCGGGCTCGGTGAGAAGAGCCGCGAAACGAGCACTGAAGAGCATAGACTCCGGGCGCCCGGGGCCAATCCAGATGTCCTTCCCGGTACTAAGCCGTAAAAGAAGGGATCCCCACGGTCCTGCCGAAGAACAGCCGTTCGGGGCGCGCGGCGGTATGGTATAGGTGTGCTGCTGGTGCACAGGCTCTAGGGTGTGCTCCCAGTTTTGGCAGTGGACGGCCGCAGCTTGCGCCTCCGGACTGCCGGGAGGCAGCCCGCTGAAGAGCAATTCCCGTGTTGCGGCGCAAGCCCCCGCATAGAACTCGTCCTCTCCGGTGGACGGCTCTGGATCCGGAGAGGGTGCCCTCCCGGCTACAAATGGGAGCAGCGGTTCCTCGGGAGCGCCGTTTAGCGAAGGCAGTCTCCGGAAGAGCGATTGGCGCCGAAACAGTTCAGCTCCGCCGTCCGCGGCATGAAATGCCAGAAAGTCCTGCGTCGCGCGCCTGGCCGCTTCAAAAGCCGCGGCGCCCCACTGAAGCGCAAACGGCAGCCGCATATCGAGACGGACAGCCGGCTCCGGACTGCTGCCAGGCATTCCCGCTGCCTGCCATAACTTTTGCAGTTCGTCCTCAATCGCGCTCCGGAGGGAGTCCACCTCCACAGGCTTTAAAGTTTCGAACTTACTTCCGAGTTGCTCACAGTGAGAATGGATGCGCTTGATGGCGGCTGCCCAGCGGCTCCGGTCCGGTTCGAGAAGTCGAGGAATTACGGTGTCCAGCGCCTCCCATACAGTGGAAGCGCGCGCGGGAAGTGAGAGGTCTACCCTAAGCACGTCGGCGTCAATCAAGCCGCAAATCACGCGTTCTAACGAGGCGCGCACGTCAGGATTGCCTCCGGAATCGCCGTTGAGCGCCTGCAATATCGGCAGGACCGGGCGGCTCTGGCCGTCCTCGAAGCACCGCAGTACCGCGGATAGGAATCGCTGGTACGGCAACACAAGCCAGCGCGGATCACCTTCGCGGGCATAGCGCCATCCGCCCTCGACGTCATGCAGAGTCGGATTGAGCCGCAACGGCAAAGCCAGCCGGTAGCGATCCAGCCGAGCAAGCCTGCTGAGCATCAGGGTGAACGGCAGCAGGTTTACGGCGGCCTGGTAATGCGGTTGCTTTTGCAACACGTGGAATGCAGATGATGGTTCGCCTTCGTGCGCAGGAGAGATCAGCGCCACCCCCGCCCAAGCGCCATGAGGAGTCGGCCGTCCGGCGGCCCGCATCAGATAGCGAAATACGGTGCGTTCGAGCCGCCGCTCCTTTCGGGCCGGTCCGGCAACCCCTCGAAGCACATCGGCCCAGCGAGCGGCAACCAAAGAATTCGCAACGATGAGCGCCTTCAGAAAGCGCGCCTCCGAGGTTCGGATTCGCAGCAAGCTCCGTTGGCGCTCGAGCTCCGCGGCGTACATGCGCTCGAACTCCGCCGACTGTTCAGCCAACGACCTGCGCGCCGCTGCTTCTTCCTCTATGAGGCGCGCCACCAAGCCGTCCTGCGCAATACGGGCGGCCACTTCGGCCGTGGGCTCCGGCAATTCTCCGGTTTCGCAGTGGACGTGCCGCTTGACGCTCAGCAGGTAGGCGCGGGTCTGGGGTTCGAACCTAGGGAGCGCACGGTACAGTTCTGCTACAGTCGCCTCGCGTCGCGCCACCACCTTCCGCTCTGTTTCGAGCAGGGCAGAAGCCGCTCTGGCGAGTTCCGGCGCGCTGAAATCAATGGCTGTTTCAATGGGCCACGCAGCCGCGCGAAGCACCGCATATTTTAAGAGCTCGATCCGCACGGCAGCACCCTACGCCATTTCTCGTGTTTCTTCCGATAGCAGGCCGGCAGGGTTAGTGCACGAGTTGCTGATCCCGTTCGGCATAAGGCCAGATGCAACACGATGCCGCCAGTTTCTTCACGTCGCCCCGGGTTTCGACAATCGATTCTCCGGGATGCAGCAACACAACTTTTACCGGAGAGCTGATACAGGATTTGTCCGGCATCTGAATCCGCTGCGCGGCGGCGGCTGCGACTCGTTGCGGAAAAGGGTCCAGCCAGGAAACTTCGCTAGCCGGCTCACACAGGTTCGGCCCGAGTCCGGAATCCCAATGCCACGGTGCGCCGCCATCTGCATAGGGCACCAGGAGACGAGCGCCCCAACGCTCGGCCACATCCACGGCTTCGTCGATCGTGGTCATTAACTGAAGGCGGGAGTTCCAAAGCCATGGAGGAACGAACAGCAAATAGCGCGCTACGGAAGAGAAGAGGAGTTGTACCGGGTAAGTATGCCAACCTCGGTATCCGGAGAAGACAACATCCACGGGCCCTAGACGGCGGCGGGTCTCAGTGGCCAGGGTTCTCACGTCGCCCTGAAGATCGCGTCCCGAGTCGGCAAGGAATACGGCAGAGAAATCGGGCGTTCGCAGGAGGTAAGTGTTGCCTGCGTTTCGCACGTCCGGATGAAGCACGTCGCCATCGGTGGGCTGCTCGCCATAGAGCGGCAGCGCGTGTACTTCGATGTCCCCCACCATTATTGATTCGGCCCACGAAAGCAGCGAGATATTGTGGAAGCCCAACTCTCGCAGCCTGAGCCCCATCGCCACCGATAACAGGTTCTCCCGTTCGATCGAAGGGACGATGATTCGCGTTTCCGGCGGGAACTGTAGAAGCGAAGCCGGGTCGAAGTGATCTGGATGCGAGTGCGTGATCAATACAGCATGAATCGGTTCCAGATGCCGGACCTGCAAGGGTTGATATGACGCCGGAAACCGCGATCCTGTTGGAAACAGCAGCGGGTCGACCATGATTCGTGTCGTCGCCGACCGAACGACGACAGTATTGTGGCCCACGAAGGTGAAATCAACCATGTCCTGAACGGAATCAAAATCTGGCGAATGACCTCCAGGCTCCACAAGTTCTTCCCGAACTAGTGCCCCAAGTATTGCTTGCATGTCACGCGCGAGTCCGCCGGCGGAGGCCTCGATGCCGGCCCTGCTCGAGAGACGTGCGATCAAGTCATGCACTAACGGCCAGTGACCCGCGGGGAGGCCGGCACGAACCAAACGGCCGCTCTCCTGATTCAGCAGCGTTATCGTGCGAGGCTTGGCTAAGCCGGCATCGGGGAATAACACCTCGGGTTTCAGAGTCCAATATCCGGCCTCGTTCACTTCGGCGATGCGCGCGAAGGCCTGACTATTAACGACCTCGACGAGCAGCTCAGGAGCCCGGCCGTGCAGCTCCCGGAGACCATGTGCGCGCGCCGCTTGGATTACGGACGAGTACAGTTCGGCGATCGAAGCCTCCGCGCGCCTTCCACAATTCACGGGACTGCCGAACTCGGTGTGGTCCTCGTAGTCGACAGAGATTTGCACCTCCGGGCGCAACCGCATACGCATTGCCTGCATCGATCCCTCCGCTTATTGCACGCGCCCGCCGCCAGTGTGCGGTCCCGGTCCCCTATCGCCGGGGCCGCCGGAAGGCTCGGGAGAAGCTCCCACAAATACCAGGTACACGGCAAACTCCTGCTTTCCCTCCAGGCCGAGTACTGCGTTTAACTTGTCATCCGCAAATCCGCCGACCGGTAACGCCGCCAAGCCCTCCCCGGCAGACCCAAGCAGCAGGTTTTGCGCGATGTGCCCGGCTTCGAGCAGTGCGAACCGATAAGCACGATCGCCGTACTTACCTTCAAGCCGCCCGAGCGAGACCACGAGGCCAATGCACGCCGCGGCATGATCGACAAAATCCGACTCCGGAACGATCTCCTTCAGCGTGCTCGTGTAATCGTTCGATGCTCTTTTCAGCAGAGAGTTCGTGGGTGGATCGTAGAGATAAATGCCTGGTTCGATGCCCCCGAGCGCCCGGGCGAAGCAGTACAAATCAACCGGATAGAGCGATCCTGCCGAAGGAGCGGTCCGCCTTATGGGCTGCCCGTCTGCGCCTGGAGAAGGCCCATTACCAAGCGACAGGATTTTCGCGAAGGTCCCCAGTGGAATAACTTTCGAGGAGAACTGTCGAGACGATCGCCTGCTTTGCATGATCTGCTCGAAACTCAGAGGAGTGGGCTGGAACCGGTCGGGTAAACCAATAGCCTTTTGTTCGGCGGCGGCGCTCCCCGAGGGAGTTTCCGCGTCGCGGGACGCCGGAGCTTGGCCATGGCCAGACTGGGGATACCGATAACAAAATTCCCGGAAAATTGCGCGCCGGAAAGAACCCTCGTCCGTGAATCCCGAGCTGTGTACGTATTGCGCAATATCAGTGGGCACGGGGCGGCCGACGCAACGCTCGAAGTACCACGCAACGAGCTCCGATGATTTCAGAGGTCCCGCCGAGGGGTCCACATCCATGAGGCCCTGTGATCTCAGAACGGAGCGTTTGTGACTCGCCCGGGCAAGCAGCCGACTATATTCGCCGGTAACACGAAGATAATCGGCGAGCCGCCCATACATCTGCGGCTCTGCCCAGGTCATCGCCCAACGTATGCGCGCCTCGTCTTCGATCAGGCGCTGAAAGTGCTCTCTATTGACCTGGTTCGTTGCCAGCCACGATTCCACGGCATCTGGCTCAAACAATTCCCGTTCGCGGCGGAACGTTTCCAGAGTTTCCCGCAGTGTGGCTTTCGCTACTGGCGCTCCGGCGCGTTTTGCCGTCTCTACGGCAAACAATCGCAGCAGATTCCCTTGCATGGCCCGCACTTGGGCTTCCGGGTTCAGCGCCAGTTCCTCGCGGAGCGCGTCGAGATCGACCATCTCAATCTCGGCGCCGGAATCGGTCTGCATCTGGCCGGCCGAATATCTGGCTCGTTCCCAAAATTCAGTGTGTTCAAAGGTATACGAGACTCGTTTCGGCGAGGGCGAAGAGTTCAGGCGCTCGCGCATCTCCCGCAGCATTCGCAGTGCGTCGAGCTTTTTCTGGTTGATCTGGTTCGCCGGGAGCCACCGCCGCAGCGCCTCAATTTCTTCCAGCGGTAATCCCTGCTCTTTTCCAATCTGAAGGAGGAGCGGATAGATCCGGCGCGGATAATAGAGCTCCTTGCCTACCTGTGTGAGAGCTTCGCTCGTAGCAGCACTGATAACTCCGCTGTTCACCGCGTGCGCCAAAGTCTGGCGTATATTCACCATCGCTTCGGAGGCAGCGGCGTAGCCTCGCTCGGCCGGTCCGTGAGCTACTGCAACCTCGTCGTCAGCATCTAGTACACCGTCACGGTAGGCCTCGAAGATGGCGCCGACCCCCTCCATGCCGAACGGCGCCAATTCGGCGGCACGAAGCGCGCCCATGCTGGCGCTTCCAAAGACGTGGATCCCTTCGTGCATCGCCCATAAAATTTCCTTGTGCCAGACGGCGGGCACTCGCTCAAAATATCCATCGATGATGCCGATCGCTCTCGGCCGGGCTTGCGCCACGCGGTACACGTCTCCTTGAGCGGCGGGCGGCAAATAGCGGGCCTTCAACTCCGCACGGCCGTCAGCCGCGGACAGGGTTGGGCCGGTGAATATGAAGGCTGTCACTGTTTCCATGATGATTGCCGTGCGCGGGCGCGAATTCCCGGAACATAATCGGGTGACCTGTTGGCGGCTTCCAGGCCGGGAATGACGACTCGCACCACAGGTATCCCGAAGGCCGGATTTGTCAGATCAACCACTACTACCTGCTCGATCCCCGCGGCTCGCAAGCGGTCGAGCTCCCATTCCACGTCTGCCTGGAGCGTTTCGGCTTCCCAGGAGGGAGCTTCCTCGAAACTGCGCGCCGGACCGATATCCTGCATCAGTTCGTGGTTGAACCGCAGAATCTCGGGACTGCGCGTTCGTTCGTAATCCCTGGTGAGCAAGTCGTCGCGAGAGCCTGCGATGGCTGTTAAGCGGCTCTGAGCCGCTTCTGTGAGGGCGCGCAAAAGCGCGATATGGCGGCAGGGATGACATCCCATTCCCTCCGCCGAGAACAGCGGCCGTAAGGCCGAATCCTCACGCTCCGTGATGATGCATTCGAACGAAGGAATTCCGACGTCGGATGTGGTCTCCCAAACTGCGACGGAAACACCGGCGCTCGCGTACTTTTCCAATACGCTCCGGCAATCGGGATCGTGAATGGTGTCGAGATCGACCCGGGTTGCGCGTAACTCATCTTCCTTTAGGTGGTGCCAGAGCGTGGCCGCATCACGCTCCACACATTCACAAATCCCGTGGCTGATGGCCTCGAGCCTGTGATTGCCGGACGCCAACCCGTTCGAAGTAGCCGGAAACCCGCCCGCGGGAATCCGAAGTGAGACCGTGTAGTTGGTGTGAACCATCTCATAGGGAACCCAGGTCGGCTCGCCGTTCATGAGGTCGTGGCCTTCAATCCAGGCCACCACAAGGTTTGGATCGAAAAGGCTGTTGTTCGTTCTTGGCAGCCGGTTGATATCAGCCACCCGGTTCGTGTATCGCAATTCCTCGTAACTTGTGAGTTTCACCGGGAGGGAAATATGCTCGGCATGATAGGCCTCAACGGACTCCATTAACCCGGAAGCCTTTGCAGCCGCCAAGGTCAGTCCCTTTCCTTGAGACACAGCCAGCGAGCGTGAATTCGGCCTGCATACCATCACGACAGGAATACCGATCACATCCAACCCGGTAACGTCCGCGATTCGCGTAATTCCCATCACCGGTAAAAATGGCCGCACTCGCCTTAGAGTCTCTTCGGGGGCAACCAGGCGGTGGCTGCCGTCCCGAAAGCGCTTTTGAGTGTCTCTCGTTCCATAAGGCAAAGATGGCTGAACACTAGTCACCATGAATCTCCACGAAATTCGATCCTCCCCGCTCAAGGAAGCCGTACTCTGGCCCGGTCAACTGCCTGGCGCACACATTACCCGAATGTAAAAACCATCGCTCAGCACGCGCGAGCTATACTATCCGCCCAAGTTGGCGAACGGCCAGGAGCGGCCGGCGCGCCGAGGATGGTCAAACCGGAGCGTGGCGTTCTTACCGCGTTACGTCCGGAAAAGCTGCCTCTTCATCGCTTTGCCCCAGCGGGCTGGCGGCTTCACGATGGGAGACTGCTCCATTTGCACCGAGGTGAACCTCAGTCCTCAAAGCACAGGCTGGACCAGCAGCACATAATCGTGCTTTGCGTGGTTAGCTTTAGCGCCATGGGCGAGAGGCTTCCGTTCACACGGGCGATCGGTTCGAAAGCCGCGGTTTCCAAGGTAAAGTCGCCGTTGCCCGCGTCCTGTTGCGCCAAGTACCCGGCTTGATGATTCTGAAGAACCATTTCGGCCGACTCGGCATCCTCTTTATTCATGCGACATAATTCGAGAACTTCGTCCCGGATTACGTACAGCGCACCATCCGGTCCCCGCATTACCACGGGCGGATGGTTTTGATCGGTGTAATTAGTTGTGAGCATAAGCTCTTGTGTGTACGCCATAACTCCTAGTGATGGAGTGATGAAATTGATTACAAACCGGCGGGCGTGGATTGGGATTGTTACAACTGTAATTGCACAACGAACCAGGGGATTCGAGAGCTGACCGGGTACCACATGTGGAATATCAGATATCGCCTCTGGCATGATAAGATGGGCCGCTGAAGACGATGACAAAGCAGGTGCGCCTGGATACCCTCCTCCTTTTCCTGATGGCTCTCGCGGTCATCGATGGCGGCGTCTTCAACTTCGTCCCGGTCACGTTTCCAGCCTTTTCCCGTGAATTTGGCGTGGGCTTAGAGCAGATGGGGCGGTCCCAGTTTTTTCTTTTTGCTGCGACGCTCACCTTCAGCGTCATCGGAGGATGGTTCGTCACCGCTTTGGGCACACGGCGAGCAGCGGCGGCAGCGTTGAGCGGGCTTGCCGCGGCCTTCTTGGGCATTGCTACCGGTTCGAATTTCAATGCGGTGATGGCGGCCATCGTTCTGTTCGGGATCTCGCTCGCCGCAATTGAAGTCGTTGGCGGCGCGGCCATCACGGAAAACTTCGGCGAGACGCGCCAGCGCACCTTTTTCCTTTGGGGCTTGATGAACGCACTAGGCGCCACGCTGTTTCCGGCTGCGTTGGGCTGGTGGCTGGTACTGCCGGGCGAGACATTCGGAGGCTGGCGGGCGGCTTATCTGGCCGGCGCCGCCGGCTTCGTTGCTTTGGCCGCATTCAGCTTGTTGCTCAGACCTGCGGCGCACGAAAAGCAGAAGCACGGGCGGGGTGATCATGCCTGGAAACATCTTCCGCTGGTTCTTTCGAGCCGCGCAATTTACGGGCTCGCCTTGATCATGTTTTTGCACGGCGTTGCTCAGGTTGGGATGACGTCTTGGGTCGGCCAGCTCTATATCAAGCGCACCGGCGCCAACGCAGCGCAAGCCGCTCTCTTTTTGAGCCTTAACGCCGCTGGGTTTTTCGCCGGCCGCGTTTTGCTGACGTGGATTACCAGCCGGTGGCGGCTGCACGAATTGCTCGTTCTTGCCTTGTCGGCCGGCGGCGGCACGCTCGCCTTCGTTGCCACGCTCGCAAGTCCCAACTATCTCGCGGGCCTAGTTACATTCACACTGGCAGGCGTCTTCATCTCAGGAGATGGACCTTCAGCCAACTCGTATACCGGACTTCGCTATCCACACCAGGCCGCCACGGCATTTGCGGTGATGAATGGTCTGGGTAATGTCGGAGGCGCCATTGGCGCCTATATTGTGGGCCTGCTCGGCAGCCGCGTTGGCCTGGATCGCGGCATCTGGTTTCTGCCGATCTTCAGCATGGCGCTTTCCATATTCGCGGCTTTCTGGTATCGGCTGGACAGCGTCGGCAGAGCGATGCAAGCAAAAAGCGGTGCTGGTGAATCGCTGGAACGCTGCTCAACATGATCTCTTGACATGTCAATGATCGATAGTTGAAATGCTAAAGCCATTGATTTACCTTGGTAGCATAACCTTGCTGACCACAACATGTGAGGATTGCAATCGTGCCTGCGGCTCCGATTAGGAAAGCCAAGATCACTGGAAGCTACGCGCAGCACGCGTATCAGACGATCAAGGATGGAATACTCAAGGGCGAGTTTCCCCTTGGCGCCGAACTGTCGCGCCGCAAGCTTGCGAGCCAGTTCGGAATGAGCATTCTGCCCGTTTCCGACGCATTGCAGCGTCTGGAAGTAGAGGGTTTGGTGGAAAGCCGGGCTCGCGTGGGGACACGAGTCCGGGTGCCTACGCCCCAGGATATCCGGGGAAGTTTCATTGTGCGGGAAGCGCTCGAATGCCAGTCCGCGCGTCTGTTTGCGGAACGCGCCAGCGCCGATCAACGGCAAAAGCTCACACAAAAAGCGAAGCAGATGGATGATGAATGGGCGGTATTGGCCTCCATGCGTCCGGTACCTGCGGATAAGCTGCTCCGCCTACGCAAGACACATATGCAGTTTCATATGGATATCGCGGAAGCGACCGGCTATCCGGCACTCTGCGACGCCATCGAGAAGAACCACGTGTTGGTGTTCGTGACACTGTATGACGCCGTTCTCGGCGACCCCGCCGAACCGCCCCAATGGCATGAGCAACTGATGAGGGCGCTGGTAGAGCGGGATCCCGACCGGGCCGAGGCGGAAATGCGCTCGCACGTTCGCCTGGGCCTCGAAGTACTGCTGGAGCGGCTGGAGCCATATCTCCGTTGGGACGAGAGCAAGCTTCATATGCTCGCAGGTCATCGCGTCAAATCGCATCGCTGAGGCGAATCGCATGGACCGATTGTCGATCGCAATCGTCGGGTGTGGGGATTTCGGTTCGTACATGGCGGACCTGCTTGCCCGATTGCCCGAATACCGCGTGGTGGCTGCGTGCGACAGTAATGCAACCGCGGCGGAAAAAGTGGCGTCGCGCCTCGGAGTTGCCCCTTTCACGAGCCTCGAGGAGTGCCTCACCAAAAGCCGCGCCGAAGCCGCCGGGCTATTCACGCCCAATCATCTGCACCGGGAACAGGCGTTGACCGCAGCGGATCTTGGCAGACACATTTTCTGCGAGAAGCCAATGGCGACCACTCTCCGGGAATGCTACGAGATGATGGACGCCGCCGAACGCGCCAATGTACGGCTCATGGTGGGACATAAGCGGCGCCTTCGCCCACAATACCGAACGATGGCCGAAGCTGTTCACTCGGGGAGGCTCGGCCGAGTCCTCGCAATCAACGTTAATGGATTCCACTACCGCGATCTCCAGGGCTGGTGGCGCAAAGCGGAGAACAGTGGAGGGCTTTTGTCGTGCGCCGGAGTTCACGATATCGACTTCCTGCGGCACATTTGCGGAGAAGTTGCCACCGTAAGCGCGCGGAGCCCCGTCAAAACAGACCATCGCACGGATTTTGAAGATGCCATTTCTGTTCTGCTCCAGTTCGAGTCGGGAGCTGTAGCCACCCTGCAGGTATCGCACCGCTACCCGCTCCAAACTTTCCGCCAAGCTTTCAATGTCCAAATCGTCCTCGAACGGGGCGGAATCTTTTATGACCCGCACGAATTCGCGGTTCACATCCAACGCAGCGGCGGTGCGATCGAGTCTTTCACCTTCGACAACGAGGCAGGCTTCGTTGAGGCTTACGAAACGGAGTTGCGGAGCTTTGCCGGATGGGTCTTACATGGAGAAGCCCCGGTCCTCACTGGCTGGGATGGCCTTCGCTGTGTGGAGATCATGGAAGCGGCGCGGATGTCGGCGTTCACCGGCAAGGACGTGTTGCTGCCGCTGCAGCCCGAGGGCCTTCCGGTTCCACCGCGCCCGGGGGATATTGAACCGGAGCTGGTGGCCAGAGGACTATCGATGGCGGAGGGACCGGCATTTGGCCGCAGCGGAATTCTCTACGTGGCCAATTGCCGCGCGGATTTTGTCTCAAGAGTTCTGCCCGATGGCGCTGTCGAAAAGTTCGCCACAACGGGCGGAAAGACCCAGGGTACGGCGGTTCACCCGGATGGCCGCTTATTTGTGACGGACCTGGTAAAGAGAACCATTTACCAAGTGAGCACGAGCGGGGCCGTCGGTGTGCTGTGCGACTCTTACCAAACTGGCGAGCCGCTTCGGGGTCCGAACGAGATCGCGCTTGGGCCAAACGGGGATGTGTACTTCACCGATCCGGACGACGCCTGGCGCGGCAATCCGACCGGGCGGGTTTCGCGCGTTCTGCCGGACGGGAAGGCAGAAGTGCTGGCCGAAGGACTGGAATTTTCGAATGGTCTGGATTTCTCGCCTTGCCAGCAGTTCCTTTACGTTGCCGACTCGACTCGCTCGGCGGTCCTGCGAGCCCGGCTGGGAGCTACCGGCCGTCTAGCAGAGCCGCTCCAGGTCTTCATCCAGTTCGCTCCCACAATTCGCCCCGATGGTATTCGCTTCGCTGCGGACGGGACTCTGTACGTTGCGCTCTTTGGCGCCGGAGCGGTCGTGGCCGTGGATCAGGAGGGGAAAGTAAACCGCGAAATACGCATGCCCGGCCTGTTCCCAACCAACATTATTTTTCGCGATGGGGCGCTATTGGTTTGCGAAGGACAAACCGCCGCCATCTGGCGCTATCGCCTGGGGATTGAAGGCGTCCCATCGTACGCTGAACGCGTGTGGCTGGCAGCTCACAATACACCACAGTTCACGGAGCAATCATGCACATGACCAGAAATCGCGCAAAGGCGCGGCTGCGAGAAGGCAGCAGCGTGCTGTGCTGCACAATCGATATCCCTCACCCGACAGTAATTGAAGTACTTGGTTACGCCGGATTTCACGCCCTGGAGCTGGATCGGGAACACGGCCTGATCGGAATGGAGCAGATGAACGTCTTCTGGCTGGCGTGCGAGGCGGCGAAAGTTACTCCATTCTGGCGGGTGGGCAGCATGGACCGCGCCGAAATTCAGCGCGCGTTGGATATGGGGTTCACCAGCTTCGTCGTTCCTCATATCAAAAGCGCTAAGGACGCAGAATCGGTGATCGCCGCGGTCCGGTATCCTCCGAAGGGTTGCCGCGGTGTAGGCCCTCGCCGGCCGATCCGCTTCGGGCTGGCCGATCCGGTCCAGTATTTGCAATCCGCGGAAAGCGAATTGCTCATCGCTTTTATGATCGAAGAGCCGGAGGCGGTGGAGCACATTGACGAGATTGTTGCCGTGGACGGCGTGGAGCTTGTTCAGTTGGGATTTTGGGATTTGTCGGTCGCCTACGGAGTTCCGCTCGAAGAGCGCCATCCCAAGCTGGTCAGTGCCGCTGAGAAGGTGCTCGAAGCCGCGGCGCGCAAGGGTGTATGGGTCGGGACGCCTCCGGTCTCACCGGAGGACATGCGGAAGTGGGAAGCGAAAGGCGCGCGCTTCTTTGAAGTCGGTTCGGCTGCCAGCCTTCTCGCGAGCGCGGCCCAGGGCATTGTGGCCGGCTATTCGCCCGAACTTGCCCCAGCCGTCTTGCCGTGAGCACGCGGCGCAATCAGGATCCAGCGGCCTTTTCCTACTTCGTGTGAAGGTCCGCAACTGCCCTGAGATACTTCTCAAACGCCCGGTCATCTCGCACGGCTCGGACTGAGCGAAAGCCAATACCGAACTGCCAGCGGGAGTGGGCAGACCGGTTCTCGCCGCTGCGGTGAACTGTCAGAACGTGATGCAGGGAAACATCGCCGGGTTTCATAGAGAGGCCAACCTCCTCGCAATCCCCATCGGGCGGATATTTCTCCACGCACCTGCTGAAGCCGAGTACGCCGGACTGTAAATGCGACAATAGGCCGAGACGGTGCGATCCCTTAAGGCAGACCAGCATGCCATTTTGCGGGGTAGATTCATCGATTGCGATGGTCACTGTGAGAGCTTCCGCCGGCTCCCAAAACTGAAACGCCTGGTCCTGGTGCGGCGGCGTTATGGACCCGACGCCTGCGCTTTTCGCGAACAGCGAACAGCCGCCGGCGATCACTCCGGCGGAGAATATGGACTCCACAATTTCTGCAAGCCGGCTGTCGGTCCGCAAATTCTCGAAATCGGCGGAATGGCGCTCGAGGTTATGGAGCGCCTTCAGATGTTTCCGGTCTGCGTCTTCGTAGTAGACCTCGCCGGCAGTTAGCCGAGGCCCGATCTGGTCGATGTAGAGGTGCAGCTTCGACCGGAGATCAGCGATCTCGTCCAGCCAAAAAACACCGGGAATTACAACAAAGCCGTCCTCATGGAATCGCCGCACAAAATTGTCCCGATTTGCGCCTGCAGATTCAGATTGTGTCCTCATGGCGTCCTAATCTATTAGTAGTGGGCGTTGGCATAAAACTCGAAGAGCGGAGTCTCGGCGGGCTTGTAGTCCGCTTCGGCCTTATTCGCGTTGAAGCGGGCGATCAACTGATAGCTTTGGTGCGGATTCTCGATGCCGTTCATCTCCGGTATCTTCACCTGTGCCGCGCCGTCCGAGCGGGTCCGCAGAGTTAGCAGATGCCCGCCCATTTTCATACGGTCTGCGAGGCTGTGTTTCGGGTACGATTCGTAGCCCGGCCTCCTGGCCTCGACCCACCAGAATTCAATTTCTTTGCCGGCCAGCGGAGCGCCGTCGCACGTGAGCTTTATCGTGTAGGCGTTCTTCCAGCGGCTTTGCGATTCGTCAAAGTCCCGGGTAAGTTCCAGGGTTGTGTTTTTCGTCCGCCGCAATACCTCCAGCCGGAAGAAGTGAATCATGAGAAATTGATCCACGGAGCCGAAAGCATCGTCATGTCCATAGTGCCCGGCGCAAGCGAAGCGGCCGTGACCGAGGTGGTGAATCCAGGGCTGATAGCATTCCTTGCTCTGCGTGATCGCTTCCGGAATGCCGGCCAGCGGATGCCACGTTCGCCCTAAGTCGTCGGACCAGTAGTAATGCGAATTTCGCATGCAGCCCACCAGGAGGCCGTCTTCGGTAAGCGCGACGGTTTCTGGAACACGCCCCGCGACGACATATTCGAGCGGTCTGGGCCACCACGAGTTGCCCTTGCGGTGGAGAATCTGCCTGCCGGGCCGGCCGAAGATACTGTTGTTTACGCATAGCAGGTCGCCGGAGGGCAGCTCCACAAAATCGGTTTCGGTCACATCGTCGCCGCCGTAGATCGGTATGGGCTGGGTCCACGTGCGGCCCTGGTCATGAGAAAAGCACAACGTCATCTGCCCGGAGCTGGAAGCGCTCAGGTTTTGAGCGGTGCGCACCGGCAGTTCCTGTCCGGCGCCCCACGCGGGACCAATCGGCAAAGCCAGAACTAGCGTGCCGTCTCGCAATGTGCGCAGGCGATGAGGATAGCTGACCAGATTTCGGCCATGGAACGGAGGCTGCTTCTGCCACGTGCGGCCGTTGTCCGATGATACAAACAAGATTTCGCCGGGATGGGCGTTTTCCTCAAGAGAGTAACTTGCCCATACGAATCGAAGAAAGCGCCCGTCGCGAGTGCGCGCCGTGCCGAATTGGCCGGCCGAGTGCTGGAACCGGCAAGGCTCGCGGGAGATCACGCGCCAGGTCTTCATCTGGTCCGTGGACTCGAGAATCACCATTTCCATTCGCAGCGGTGATTTGTCATAGCCATTCGGAAGGCCGAATTCGTACCAGCGCTGGCGAGAGAGGCGTGGCAGCGGCGGCTGCGGGCGGGTCACTTCTTCGCAGGTGAGATACCATTGCCCGTGCTCGCCCGGAAAGAATGAGACCCATGAGGTATAGCTGGGCCGCTGTGCCGAGCGATAGACAAATCGGGATTCGAAGTCTGTGGCGCGAACGCCGCCATCGGTGGGCACACCCGGCAATTGCATCGCGGCGATCAGGCCGCCCGAATGACGGAGGAACTCCCGGCGGTTCGTCATGGCATTCTACGAATAGAACCACTCCAAAGGATAGATGCGGAGAACATCTTCCTGCTCTCCAAGCCCCTGCTCGGCGATACCGAGCGCGGGGCTGCCCCGCAGATACTGAATGTAAACCTGATCGCCGGCAAACTTGGCGTTGGCGTAATGAAAATATGCGTAGTTGTCTGGAATTCTGCCTACAAAATCGCGGGCGCGCGTCATCTTGATCGGGTATTCGGGGGCGACGTGTGTCATGTCCTCCAGACCTTCGCTCAGCTCCAGCGTTTTGAAGTGACCCCACGTCTCGCCGTTATCGCGCGAAATCGCCGTGCTGAGGCGGCCGCGCCTGTAACCGCGGCGGATCTCTTCGTGCGACACCTGATTCCAGACGATCATCAGGTCGCCGTTCTTTTCGATCCGCCGCAGGCGCACCGGCGAACCCGAGTTGGCCAGATCTTTCGGCAGCGGCGAGTGCCAGGTGATGCCGTTATCGTCGCTGTAAGTAGACACAATGCGCCCGACTTCAGAGCGTCCGTACACGAGGATCCGGCCATCGCGGGTTTCTGCGGCCGTACATTCGCCGAACGACGAATGGCCGCCGTAGCCATTCGGAATCCCCCGCTCGTCGAACCAGCCCCACAATGCAAGAGGCGACTTGTAATAACCTTCCACGAGTGTCCAGCTTCGGCCCTCGTCGTCAGAGTAAGCAATGAAGGTGAGATAGATTTCGGGCAGGTGCTGATGGCCTTCGGTCTGGTACAACTTGCCTCGCCACTCGCTACGTGCCTGGACATTCTCATATAGAAATTCCGGGAACTTCGGATTGAAATCGATCGAGCAAGGCCAGATCAGGCGTCCGCTCTTTGTTTGGATCAGCTCGTCGCCGAAGAAATTCGGCCCGGAAAACATTCGGGGGAATGAGGCTGGAAGTGTCTGCCAGGTTGCTCCCTCATCGCGCGAGACATGCAGCGTCGGCAGGTGCACCTTGTTTGCGTTCGGCGGCTGCTGCGTCAGTAAAATGGCGCCCGACGCCAGGCGCACTAAGCCATCGCCTTGAATGCCGGCGCCGAACGCCTTCGGCTCCGTCCAGGTCTTGCCCTGGTCGTGGGAGCGGCGGCCGTTATTGGCCAGAATGGCGCCATCTTTGAGCGCAACAATGCTTTTGATGCCGCTGCGCCGGTGTTCGATAACTCCCGCGGGCATGGGCTTACGAAATGCAGGCCGTTGTGCATTTGACGCTAGTGGAGCTAACAGTGGGGAGAGCAACAGATCGCGCCGGTTCATCAGGATTTCATCTCCTCAAGTCTGCAACTTTGTTTTTGAGAGGACGGTAGACAAGCTCGCCCATCATCGCGATTGCGCCGCGGTCCGATTGATCCACCGCGATTCGGGCGTATGATTCGATGCCTGTTTTTACTTTCGCCAGCGCCGCTTCGGCATGCTCCAGCGCAAGCGGGCGATTGCCTTGCGAGTCGGCTATGGCAGCCTCATGTAACTGCCGCGCCGCTTCGATGTAGTCGATCCCATAGCTGAGGCGGCCGATCCAGTAGTCCTCGACCAGGCGCTTGTCCGGCATGGTTTTTTCGCGGGCTTCCTTTATTGTTCGCAAGGCCTCTTCATAGAGGCTCTGGACGGCCAGAATTTCCTTATTAAGCGGCTGAGCTGTCCAGTGTTTCATCATCATTCCTTCTACCGGGAAAGCAAAACCCAAACCATGCTCTTCCAAGATGAGCGTTGCCGTCTCCACCTTCTTCATTGCCTCCATCATTGGTTCGACGCACACGGAGCCGCAGACGGCCTGGAACTGATCCCGATAGATTGCCGCCGGCGTAGCCGAGTCGTCCCAGGCAGCCTTGGCGAGGTACCCCAGACAAGGATCATGATCGCCGATCAACCAATACCGCGTCGAAAATCCGGCCCAGCCGTACTTTCGCAAGTCGTGGGTCAGCTCGTGGAACGAACCGGTCGCAAGCTGTGGCAACAGACCGACATTATCATCGTGAAGCGTATAGATCAGGACCGCTGGATTCTCTCCGGGCGGCACATGCGCCAAGGCTTCTCGGCGTTTCACAATCCGGCTGGGAGTGTAATCCACGAAATTCAGGAGCTCATCGCCCGGATGCAGAATACGGCCCAATATCGGATAGAGCTCTTCCGCAACCGCATCGTAAATCACGCGGATATCCGGGCGCTTGGTGTGTTGAAATATCTTCTCGGTCCGGATGAGCCGGTCGTAGAAGAACAGGTTGACCAGGTCGCCCTTTACCTCGGCCACGGCTCGCTCCGGTGGCGAATGGAAATGCTTGCGGTGAGCGGCGGCATCAAGAATCTTGGACAGCGAAGCGTCTTTGCCGATGCCATATCGCGCATCGAACGATTTCCAGGCATTCTCGTACTCGTTCACCCATTGCCTGTGCTCCGGCATCGTGAGGCTGACGGCAGCCGATTCCGGATACGTGTTGACAGCCGCTTGGAGAATGGCGCCTACAAGCCCGTTTAGTTTCGGGTCGTCGATTGGCGTTTGATCCCCCGGAACAATGGACAGTGTACCTACCTGGTGAACCGGCTGCGAGGAATTGAGCGCTGGCGCGAATTCGGGAGGGAATTGGAGGGGGTCCACATTAATAACGCTGGCCATGCCCCGCTCACGGCCATATTGCATGAGACTGCGGATGTGCCGGATGCCGGCTTCGGTGACCTGGCGATATGGTGCGTTCTCGGGCAGATCCGGATTCCAGAACTGTTTCGCATTCCCAAACAGGGAGCGGCCCGGCATATCCGGCGTGATCGGGAATCGGTACCCAAAGAAAATATCCGCGCTCGAGCGGTGAATTCCGGCGTACTGGTAATCGAGGAATGGATGATGCGGCCACAGTACCACCAGCAGCCGATTGAACTTCATTTTGGCGAGTTGATCGATAACGGGCCGGTAGTCGGCCAGCCCCCAGGACAGCGGCCCGCAGGCGAATTCGTTAACGACGCGCCACTGGCGGATGCGAAGCTTGGGCTCGAGCGTGATGTCGAGCTGCGGAAGGCGAAATGATCGGCGCGGCGGAAGCACGTCGCGGTGCGCCAGGAAACGGACGCCCCAACGCTCGGCAAGCTCCGCCACCGCCCACAACGTCGCGGCTTCCGAGCCGCCCGAAACCACGATAGCGGGTTTTCTTCGCCATGTTGTGGTCCGGATTAGGATGCCCTGGTCGCTCAGCTTGACGGCATTAGCATCCAAGCCCGGGTTTTTCCGAGCCTGCCCGACGAGAAAAACGATGTCGCCTGACGCGCCCGCATGGATCCCGAAAAGCTGCGCGAGATAGCGCTTCAGCAACTCTACGGCGTACCGCTCGGCGGGCGCGGCGTTCGGGGGCGAGACTACGGCCGCGCTTTGCGCAGTCAACAGAGTAGGCAATAGAAAGAACAGGATCAGTCGCACGCTTCAGGGCTCCAGTTCCCGCAACTTGGCTTTGAGCGGCCGGTCGACGTACTCGTTCAGCACTGCGATAGCGCCCACGTCGGAGCGGTCCTTCACGACGGCGGCGTATCGGGAGATCGCTTCCTGCTCGATCTGAATAGCGCGGCGGAGATGCTGGAGTGCCCGCGCCCTATTACCGCGCGAGTGTTCGATTGCCGCGTTTCGGACAGCATCTACGGTAGCAAGATAGCCCGCACCAAATGCGAGGCGATTCGACCAGTAGTCGAGATACTCTTTGCCCCGTGCGGCGCGGCGGCGAGTCCGGTCAACGGCAAGCCGGGCACGCTGATACCCGGCCCGGTCCGCAGCAAGTTCCGGAGGCATCGGCACAGCCTGCCAGTGCTTCATCATCATCTGCGGCGTGAAGAATGTAAGGCCGAGGCCATGCCACTCCAGGTTCACCGTTGTAGCCTCCAGCTCTCGAAAAGCTGTCAGCATATCTTCCACACACCCCTCTCCGCAAACGGCAAGGAGCTGATCCCGGTAGACTGATTCGGGAGTGACATCCTTCCGCCACGCCGCCTGCGAGAGATAAGCGGCGCAGCCGTCATGGTCGCCGAGCAACCACAATCGTGTCGAAAATCCGCTCCATCCACTTGCTACCAAATCGCCTGTCAGCTCATGCAAACTGCCGGTCGCCAGTTGCGGCAGCAAACCGACGTTATCGTCGTGCAGAGTGTAAACAAGCAGCGCCGGTTGCCGGCCGATGGGCAGTCGCCGGATCACGTCGCGCCGCTTCAGCACACGGCTGGGTGTGTAGTCGATGAAGTTCAGCGTTTCCGAATCCGGCGGCAAGAGATGCGGCAACACCGGAAACAGCTCCTCGGCGATGGATGCGAACTGGAGTTTCACGCCGGCGCGCAGCGGGCGTACTTCGCGCAAAAGGTGGTCGTAAAAGCGCAACGCCACGATGTCGCCTTTCACCTCCCGTACCGCTCGCTCCGCACCTCCCGGAAAACCGGTGCGATGCGCGGCGTCTTCCAGAACCACATGGAGCGGCCGCATCTGCTCGATGTGGTACTTCGCATCCAATGCCTTCCACGCTTCTTCGTATTGGTCCACCCACTCGCGGAACTCAGCCATGTCGAGCGAAATCTGGTCTACGCCGCGATAATCTAGCACGGTTGCCCGCAGCACGGCCGAAGCGAGTTCCGTGAGTGCCGGATCGTCAATGCGCGTGCCCGCGCCTGGTACGACGACTTTGACGCGGTGATATTCGTAAAATCTTGGGTGCTCCAACGCCGGCGCGAACTCAGGCGGGTACTCTGTGAGCGTAACCGGCACTACGATCTCCATGCCGCGGCTCCGGCCGTAATCGATCAGCCCTTGTAAGTGCCGATGCGCGGCAGCGTAACCGGACTGAAGCGGCAGGTCGGGGTTCCAGAACTCTTGGACATCGCCGAATAGCCGTTTCCCGATCATGTCCGGCGTAATAGGGTAATGAAAGCCGAAAAATAGCGTTCCGCTGTGTGTGCGAATGCCCCGCACTTGGTAATCCAGAAAAGGCTGCGTTTGCCAGATATAGAGGAGGAGGCGGTTGAACTTTAACTTGGCGAGCTGATCGATGAACGGCTTGTAATCCGCCAATCCCCAGGAAATCTGGCTCACTGCATGCTCGTTCATTACCCTCCATTGCCGAATGGGCAGGCGCGGGACAAGCGTCAGGTCAAGATCCGGCATTTGGAATGAACGTTTCGGAGGGAACACGTCGCCATGCAGCAAATAGCGGACACCGAAGCGCTCCACAAGTTCGTATACCGCCCACAAAAGAGCCTGGGGAGAACCGGCTTCGATATACAAAGTCTTGCCTTCGGTCCGCAGCCGAATGGTTTGAGCGCCGCCCTGGTGTTTGATCCGGCGAAGAACGAAGCGTCCCGTGGGCGGAGGATCGAATAGAGCAGCGAGGTAGCGCCCCAGCTCATCGCCGGCGAATCGCTCCAGAGCCGTAGGCGTGGCCGGGGTAGCGATCTCCGCGGCCGGAGTTCCAGCCAGCATCAGCAAGGCGAAGACGAGCATCCTCCTGTTTTATACGAGGGCTCTTGACATGTCAACGACGCTTATCTGATATCGCAAGATCCTGCTAGGCATCATATCCGCCCGCTACATGGGCTGCCCGCACGGGCCGATCAGCCTTTCTGGTCGAAGATGCCGAGTCCTGAGATATTCAAAATCTTCATTGACATGTCATATGGTCTAGTGTAAAAACGAGTCAAGAACTGTTGGCATATCAACTTCGGCTGAAGGGGGTACTTTATGCTTCGCTTCTTCGGGTTTCCCGCTGCTCTTCTGCTGAGCGCGTCCTTCCTGGCGGGACAGACTCAAAATGGCAACATCCTGGGCGAAGTGAGGGATGCTTCCGGCGCGGTGGTTCCCAATGTGAATGTGGAACTGACCGAGCAGCAAACGGGCGCTCATCGTACAGTGCAAAGCGGGCCGGATGGCGCGTACCGGTTCGCCCTCGTTCCGCTTGGCGTCTATACGATCTCAGCCGAGCACCCGGGCTTCAAAAAGTTCGTGGACCGGGACGTATCGCTGGCGACCAACCAAACTCTCCGCCACGACATCGTGCTGGACGTTGGCCAGACAACGGAGGCGGTTACCGTACAGGAACAGGCGGCCGTGATCACGACCGACACCGCGGAGATTACCTCTACCAAGGGCAAAGACTTTATTGCCTATCATCCTTCGCTCGTTTTTAATCCCAGTCACTTACTGGCCTCGGCCAGCATCTCGTCGACCGAGCAGCAGTTCTCGTTTTATGGTTCGCGGCAGCAAGCCACAACCACAACAGTGGACGGCGCTCAATTTGATTATTGGAATAACTATGTTCTGGGATACTCGGCGCAGGAAGTAAAATCCGAAGCCCTTTTGGCGCCGGCCAAGTATCAGACGCCGGTGACCGTGAACCTAGTGACCAAGCAGGGCGGCAACATGATTCACGGCATGGTTGAAGGGACGCTTTATAACAGCTACTTTGCCGCCCAGCCTCCGAGAAATCACGTAGAAAAGTGTAGTACCGGGAGGCCATGTACCGGAACCTGGACTTCGGGCGTGAGTGCAAGCGGGCCGGTTTATATCCCAAAGCTTTACGACGGGCGCAACAAAACCTTTTGGATGTTCACCTACACGCCGCAAAAGAATTTCCGGAATCAGAGGCCCACGACGAATATCGTTCCCAACGCGGCGCTTCGAGCCGGCGATTTCTCGGCGCTGCCGACCGCCGCAAGCGTAAAGGACCCGCTGACGGGACAACCGTTCCCCGGCAACAGGGTGCCTGCCAGCAGGATCAATCCGGTAACGCAAAAGCTGCTGGCTCTCTATCCGCAGCCGGATTCGCCTGGAGGCAATGTCGCCTCCGTTATTTCCCGGACGCCGGATAACAAGTGGTATACGATGTCGGGAAGGCTCGACCAGCGGATTACGGACCGGAACAATCTCATGTTCTCATTCACCCGCTACAACCAGATCTTCGCGTACGATTTTGCCGACCGGTCCGTGGTTGGATACATGGGCATTGCGCGCGGCATTTGGAATGCCGGCACGTATACCTTCGGTGACACTCATACGTTTTCGCCCAGCGTTGTCAACGAAGTTCGATTCGGCGCCAATTGGGAAGGGCCTACCGGATATTTCCCGGACGGTGTGGACACCCGGCAACGAATTGAAGCCTTGGGGCTGACCAGCGTGCCGGAACCGCGTGCCACACTTCCCGTGACCGGCCCCGATATCAGCTTCTCCGGTTCCAATTTCACCCCGTTTCTGGGATGGAGTAACTCGGCTACACGCAAGGACCGCTTTTACCATGTTTCCGATAACCTGTCGGTGCAACATGGAAGGCATACCATTCAGACCGGGTTCGAATTCAAATGGGCCAATAACAACGCGCTGAGCGCTCCTACTTCGATCTGGCCGGCCTATAGCTTCACCGGTAAATTCAGCGGAGACACGTATGTGGATTTTCTCCTTGGGCTTCCTGGGACGATCACACGCACGAATCAGCGGCCCGAAGTTCAGGCTCGCCGCCGTTTCATGGGAATTTACCTTCAGGATGACTGGCGAGTTACGCCGAAGCTTACTCTAAACATTGGCGTGCGCTACGACTGGATCGGCCCCCAATACGATGCAGCCGGCCTGTACTTTAACTACGATCTCAAGACTGGCAGTCTGGTGGTGCCGGACGACAACGCGCTCAGGCAGATCGATCCGGCCTGGAATTTGCAACGGAACCCCATCATCACGGCGCAGCAGGCGGGATTCCCCTCCAAGCTGATGAACGCGGACGCGAATAACGTCTCACCCCGGATCGGATTTGCGTACCGGCCGCTCAATAACCAGAACTTTGTTCTTCGGGGCGGTTACGGAATTTATATGATTCCGGATACGAGCACCACAACCGCCAATCTCCTGCAAACGGGCGGTCCGTTCGCCTTAAGCGTGCAGTTTGACAATGCCCTCACCAGCGCCGGCCAGCCTCTTTTGCAATGGCCGCTCGGCTGGCCATCGGTGGGCGGCACTTTCCGCGGCACGCCCAGCGTGAGTGGTATCGTTCCCAACTGGGTCACTCCATATAGCCAGCAGTGGAACTTCACCATAGAGAAGTCGGTCTGGGGCCAGGGTCTGCGGCTGTCGTATGTGGGGACGAAGGACACGAAGCTCGGCTATAAACGCAACATCAATCTGCCGCCGCCAAGTACTACTCCGTTCTCGGCGGATCGCTATATCAATCCGGCTTACGTGGGCATTACATATGTAGACAATGGTGCGAGCGCAAGTTACCACGGGTTTGAGACCAATCTAAGGACCAAGGGTATCTTCGGTATAAGAGGCGATTTTGGCTACCGCTGGGCCAAGCAGATGACGGACCTCGCGTTCAACACATTTGAATCGGTCGGCGGTAATTCAATCGAAAATCCTTACTGCCGCACTTGCGAACGCGCTCGGTCCGAGATTGTGCCCGAGCACTATGCCTTTGCCGGATATACGTGGGATCTGCCCTTCGGCAGAAACAAGACAATCGGCAAAAGCCTCCCGCGGTGGGCCAATGCGGTTATCGGGAACTGGATGATCACCAGTACGATCCGTGCGCGTACAGGTTTATTCATCACACCCACGTTCACCGGGCCGGATATTTCGAATACCAACACATTCGGTGGCCGCCCGGATCTGATCGGGGACCCAAATCTGCCAAAAGATCAACGCCAATATGATCATTGGTACAATACGGTGGCTTTTGCAATTCCGGGTTGCCCGGCAGCCCGGCCTTTGTGCTCGGCATCCGAGCGCCAGAACGTGGGCCGTTTCGGCAATGCGGGCCGTAACCTCGTGGAGGGGCCCGGGATTTTCTACATGGATATGGGTTTCTATAAATTCTTTCCGATCCACGAGAGCCGCAGAATCGTCTTCTCCATGACATCGGACAATATACTGAACAAGGTCAATTACGGATTTGGCCGTTCACCGGGCAGCATCCCGGGAATCAATGCACCAAATCCCGGATTTCTCAGTGCTCTTTACGAGAACATTTCAACCCGGCAGAACAACTACATGCGGCAACTGTTTTTCAATGTGAGATTCGAATTCTAAGCCGAATCCGCGCCGTCATGGCGCCAGTATTTGCGCATCAACGCCGCTACCTTCCGGCCGAATTCCTCCGGCGCTGTCGCGTAATTGACGGTGAGATGGTCCTCCATTGCTTTGAGCGCGGCAGGTACATCCTTGCGGCAGATCGCCTCAACCAGCAACTGGTGCCCCCCGGCATCCCGTTCCCTTTCGAGCAGTAGCTGCTGCAACGAAATGGCGGGCCAGTTTCGCCGGTAAATCGCCGAAACCAGCACGGCATGTCCCATTAAGTGAAACGGGCCCACGACGCGATGCAGCAGCTTCTCCAGTTCGTCGTTTCCCGCGATCTTCCAGATCGTCCAGTGCAGCGATACATCCAACTCGTCTTGTTCCGCAAGGGTCAACTCGGCATCTTTCAACCGTGCTGCGATCCGTTTCAACTCGCGCGCGTGCTCGTCGGTAAGATTCGCAATCGCTTCCCGCACGGCCAGCTGCTCGAGGCAGATACGGATGGGCAGGAGCTTGGCAATGCTTTCCTCGTTAAATTCCGCTACAGTTTTTCCGCGCTTGGGCTCATCGAGCAGCAACCCTTCCGCAGTCAATTGCAGCAAAGCCTGCCTCACAACGCTTCGGCTGACTTGCAGAAGGCGGACCAGTTCCTCCTCTTTGAGATGATCCCCGGGCCGAAACTCGCCGATGATGATGCGCCGGCGCAAATCGCGGTACGCCCGCTGCGCCAGATACTCGGGCTTTTTTCGTGGTGCGCGCCGCGGTTTCGAGCGGTTTTGCTGTGGCGAAGCGTTCCTGATCCTGGAGCGCGGGGTGGAGGCGAGAGACTTGCCTTTCATCCCGCGGGTTATCCGTCGGCGCGCCATCGAATCAAAGCGGCGCCTTTCGAGACATAGTTTCCATAACAGGTCAGGATCGAGCCATCATCGAGCAGGGTTGAGTATAGATGGCCGCACACGGTGGTGTTCCGCTTGCCGTCGGAGTATTCGAATTCGTCAAGAACATACCGGCCCCCCATATCCCAGGTCTGGCCGTTATCGCGGCTCAGGATGGCGCCGCAGCCACGGCGATAACTGGCCAGCCGCCCGTTTTCAATGTCCTGCCGCATGATATGCGTCAGCACAAGCGTGCCATTTGGCAGGCGCAGCAGGTGCGCATGCATGCGGCCCGCCGCATAGAGCAGTTGAATCGGTGACCAGGTTTTGCCATCGTCCTTGGAGATCGAGATACCGGTACCCTCCAGGTTATCATTCTTGTACTTAAAGAATTTGGCCGGCATGTCCGTCCGCAATGCCGCTACCAGCCAGCCGTTGCGTGCGCGGACCAAAGAGCCTTCGCTGACGCTTCGAGTGTATGTCTTGCCTTCGTATTGCTCCTGCCAGCGCCATACGCTCGGGCTTGTCTCATTCGTCCACGTAATGCCTCCATCCATGGACCAACGGATCATGGCGTGGGTGGGGTCTTCGGGATACTTGGTTCCCTTGGGGAGGTTATAACCAATTGCCCCGATACGAATGATCTTGCCTTGCGCATCGCGATCGACAACCGCATTTCCTTCTACGGAAAAATTCTCGCCGTTGTTGGCCGGCTGGAGCAGCCGCCGCTCCCATTTGCGTCCGTAGTCATGGCTGAAGTGCTGGCTGATCTTTTTTTCCAGATCCGTTTGGAAGAAGAGCTCTCCCTTGCCCAGGTAAGTCAGCATGACGGGGCGCCCTGCGGCTCCTTCTATCACCTGAAGATCGGTCCATGTAGCGCCCGCATCGCGGCTGAAGGCGACAACCGGTTTTTCCGCCAGGTCTGCTCGTTCATTACTGTCATTGTGCCAGCTACCGGCGAAAATCACTTCCCCGTTGTCCATTTGAGCGAGACCGAAGCCCATCACGTATCGTCCGTCCGGCCTGTGCAGGAATTGATATTGGGCCGGCTGGTAGGTCCAACCGGCGCGGCCGTTTCCTTTGCGCACAAAATGCGGCTTCCAACCGATATTGTCGGGTCTTTCGGCGGTATCGGCCGCTGTCGCGCCGCTAACGCAAGCCGATGCCGCCGCGAGAAGGAAATTGCGTCGGTTTGTCATAGCTCCTTGCTGAATGCTTGTTCAGAACATAAAGGTGGCCATCACGATGATCATACGGCCGCGATTGCCTTCCGTTCCACGCCTTACGAAGACTCCATCCACGAGCCTCTGCCCATTCACATTACTGATATCGCCTGTGGCATTGATATCGTAGACCGGGTGATTGAAGACGTTGTACATCTGCGCGCCCAAGCGGATCCTGAAGCGGGCTTCCGGGCCGAACGGGAAGTCCTTGTACGGGTTCAACGTAAAAACCCATTGACCGGGGCCTTCCAGGATGTTGTTGGGAGTGTTCCCCAAGGTGCCCGGCTTGGGTACGGTGAAGCAGGAGGCGTCCCACCACGGGCTGCTTTCGTTCAAGGGATGAAATCCCTTATTGGGATTGCAGCTAGGCACGAGATCCGGCCGGCCCGTGAATTGCCCGATGCCGCCCGGATCAACGCCGTTGTAGACCGGTGTCCCAAAGTTTCCGGAATGCCAGTTGAAGACCGTCGAAAAGCTCCAGCCTCCGGCAGCGGCATTGAGGAGTTTGCCGCCAACACCGCGTGTTGTCCAGGACCCGCCCAGAGGCCGCCCTGCGCCAAAAGGCAGATCGTATACGGCGTTCACGATAAAATCGTGATTCGGCCAGAAGGAACTGCGCGCGGCATCGCGGGCCCGATCGTAAGCGTAATCAATCGTGGCCGCTGGCCCCGTGTCCCGCCCGGTATTGGTGCCATTGCCCATGTCGTTTCTTGAGCGTTGTTCTGTGTAGAAAGTTTGCAGGTATAGCCCGTTCTTCCACTGATGAGTAAGCGCGAGCTGTAAAGCTTTATAGTTGTCAAAGCCGCCGTTCTCCACGCGAGTAATACTTTGAAACGCTGGATAAGGCCGCCGCGATTGGCTGAACGGCTGGTTACTTATGAGCGGTGTGTTTGCATTGTATTGCAGCCCCAACTGGCGAGTGACATTCCCGATATAGGATACGCGCACTCCCCAATCCCTCAGAATCGCTTTTTCGACAGTGATGTTCCATTGCTGGACGTATTCCGGCCGGAAATTGGTGCTGACGCTGTTGCCGGTAGCGGCACCTGCGGTAACAGGTCCTGCCGGAAACGGATTCGGCCACGAATATTGCGGTATGCCGCCCGACGCGGGTACTGCGGGATTGAGAAATGAATTGGTGACTGCGAATGGACCGCCGGTTTGCAGAGCCGCCCAGCGCAGCAATCCGTTATACACACCATACCCACCGCGAATTACGAGCGAGCCGCTGCCCGTGGGCCGGTACGCAAAGCCGAAGCGCGGCAGCAGACGCCAGTTTGCCTTCGTAAGGTTCGCGGGATAATTCGCAGTGCTGGCGGTGACCACCGGAATCGCCGCCGTGTTCCAGCTCGGGCTTACGTTATTCAATGCTTTCTGGTCAGGAACTACGATACGGCCGCTTGCCAGGTCGAAGTTGAAGTACAAATCGTTCTTGTCGCGCGAGGGCTCGAACCGGTCCCAACGCACGCCAACGTTCAGAGTCAGCTTCCGCGTCAGCTTCCAATCGTCTTGAACAAAAGCCCCCCACTCGAAGCCGCGGCGCGCAATGGTGGGGCGTGGTGTGGTGCTCGAGAATGTGCCCGGCAACCCGAGCAGGAAATCCGCAAAAGGCTCGCCCGTAAAACGCCCGTCGAAATTAAACGACCCGAATCCGGGATTGAACAGGCTGTCCTCCAAAATTTTGATCGCGGAGAAGCCCACCTTTACGGAGTGCGCGCCCCGAACATAGTTCACGCTATCGCTGAACTGGTAACGGGTGTCCCAATTGCCGGCCTGCTGGATCACGCCGGACTGCCAGTTGGTGATGTTGATGTTTGGGTAGCCCAATAAGCCGGTGGCCGGCACACCCTGAATGCCCCACCGCTCAAGGAGAGCGCTGCCTGATGCCACCGGCTCGGTGCCCGAGACACGTCCGGGCGTGGACCGCAGCCGTGGAGTGGTCTGCGAAACAATTCGCGTCACCGAAAAACGGCCCTGGTTCACCAGCCGCGGACTGAACGTATGGGTGTCGGCGAGTATCCAGCGGTTTTCCGGGAATGTTTGCGAATACGGAGCGTCCCACTGGTTTCCGGCGCTGAGTTGAGTGCTCTGCGCGCCCAGGCGTCGCTGCCCTTCATACGTGAAGGCGGCGAAGTTTCCGGTTCCGATGTTCTGGTCAAACTTCAGCACCCACCGCTTTTCGTCGGAGCGAAACGAATCGGCAAACACAGCATTGTTTACGTAGTTATTGGGATCTCCCACGTAATGGTATGTGCTATAGAAATCGCGCATTACATTTTGCGCTACGGAACTAATGCGGTTGGCCGGGATAATTCCATCGGGAAACGGCTGGCCGGTCAAAGGGTCCTTAGGTTTCTGCGGAAAGTTGGCGTAATTGCCCTGCCGCATCTGCGCCGTCGGGATCGTCTTTGAGTAATTCGCGACGACATCCGACGGCCGGGGCCGCATATAGTTGAAATACCAGAACGTCTTGTTTTTGCCGTTGTAGAGCTTGGGAATGATGACCGGGCCGCCGAGGCCGAACTCCTGCCGCCATTGGGGAAAGCAGGGTCCTCTGGCTCCGCGGAAGAAAGGCGTCAGAACCGCATTCAGACAAGGATTAGCGAGGGTGGCTGTGTAATCGCCGTGTAGCTCGTTGGTGCCGCTTTTAAATGTGATATTCACGTTGGTGGCGCGGGCGTACTCGGCGGGCGCATTTCCGCTGATGACGGTCAGCTCTTCCTGCGATGTAGAGGGCGTAAAGAGAGATATCGATTGTTGCGCGCCCTCCATGCTGACTTCCGTTGCGCTGCCGCGATTTCCGCCAAACAGGAACAAGGCTCCTCGTCCGCCGGCCGAACCAGGCGCCCACATCAGCACGTCCATTGCCCACCCGGAACGTGTGTTGTCCGAGAGCTTCCGGTCGAGCGCTGCCCTCGGCACACCATAATTGATCGTTGTGCCTTCGCTCTGCACGACTGGAGCCGCCGCAGTGACCTCCACGGCTTCAGAAATACTGCCGACCTCCAAAATCGCATCCACACGGCGCAACGTGGCCGGTTCCACCTTCACATTCGGCACCAGCTTTTTGCGAAATCCTTCCTTCTCGAATTCCACCTGGTACGAACCGACAAAGAAGCCGATTGCGAGAAAGTTACCGTTCATATCGGTTTGGAGCTGCCGTAATCCGCCGGTGCTCTCATTAGTGATCGTGACCCTGGCGCCCGCGACCACAGCGCCTGAAGTATCGGTGACCGTGCCCGTGAGGTCGCCTTGCACTGACTGTGCCCAAGCGAACGGTGCGAAGCATACGACCAGCCACGCAGCCGGCGCGCAATGTGAGCGAAGAGCGGAAGACATCATTGGGAGTCCCTCCCTTTGGAGGCCAGCACCAGAAGGTGCGGACCGTGCGGATCATTTAGTTTCCTGGTATCCAAGCGCGGGGACCAACCGAGACAGGTGACGACCTGCTCGATTGGCGCGCAGAAGTCCCGCTCGAGACGGCCCAGCGGGCTCTTGAGATATTTCGCCACATCGCTCAGATGGCAATAGAAGCGCCCCTGATAAAAAACAGAGGGTATTTCGTGGGACTGCGCCGGTTTGCCGGTCTCATCGAGCGTGCTCAACAGAAGCCTCGGTCCGGGCGCCAGCGGCGGTTCGTTCTGGTAAAACCACGATAACGGCAACACACGCATGCGGCGGCCGACCACATCATTCGGGCGGCGCCGAACCACACTCCGCTCCCAGGAGAGCAGCACCTGATCGCCGACCACATTGATGGCCGGGTAGTCCACACCGCCGTAATCCGGAGGCAAGGTCCCAACAAAATCCAGTGCGCGGGCCAGGCGCGGCTCTGGATCCGGCTCGACTCGGCCCGCCGGCGGGAGAACTGCCGTGTCGATCGTGCGATAGTGTTCCCAAGTCCGGCCGTCATCGCGGCTGACTGCCGACGAGAGCCGGCCGCGACGGTAGCCGGCGCGAATCTCATCTCCAGAAACTTGATTCCATACGATCAGCAGGTCATTGGTTTTGGGAATCCGCTGAATAGCGGCGGGAGAATAGGAAGATGCGAGCGAAGTAGCGGTCGGGTTTTCGAACCGCTCGCCCGGTTTGTACTTCACCAGCTTGCCGGATCGCAATTCTTCCGATTCGCTGCTCCTGGCGGTGAAGATTCGGCCCAGCGACGTACGGCAGTACAGGACTACATCGCCGTCGCGCTCCTCCACGATGCTCGGCTCATCGCAGGGCCACATTCCGCCGTAGCCCTCGTTCAGCCAGATCATGATGCCGCCCTCGCTGCGATGCCAGGTCTCGCCTTCATCATCGGAATAAAAAACGAATGCATTGTCCGGTTCGGGGAAGTGGGCGTGACCTTCGATCATTGTCAATGCGCCATTCAGGAACCCAAAGGCGCCCGCGGCTTTATACAAACCCATGTGCCCGGCGCCATCAATGAATCGGACCGGCAGAATCAGCCTCCCGGTGCGGGTCTGAATCATTGTCTTGGGGTATGGGCTTCCCGGAACGTCGCCCACGGAAATCCTCCCCCGCTTCTTCCAGCTTTTGCCGTCGTCTTCGGAAACGTAAAAGTAGAGAATGTCGCGTTTCCCGAGAGCAACGTTGCTCGCCTGCACCGGGGCTGGACCGCCGAGCTTTCCGGATTGCAGGCGCAGTGCGTAATCGATAGGTTCCGTCAGGGTCTGGGGCTGCGTCCAAGTCTTTCCGCCGTCTGCGGAATAGCAGATCTTTCCGGAACCGATCATCATCATGCGCCCATCGGCTGTTGGAAAGATGGATGGAAAAGGAATCGGCGCCGCGATTTCGAATCCAGTGGAAAGCTGGCGCGTTCCGACCGGAGGCGGCGCGGCTACACGATGTTCAATGAGCTCGGCCGCGGAAGGCTGCTGGGCGATGGCTCCTGGCAGTATCACCAAAGCCGCGATTATGGACTGCTTCCAACGTCTCAATGTATACGACGAGTCCTGAACTTATCTGAAGATCGCCGCATTGTCAAGGCTTATTTCTTGCCAATGATGTATACAGCATAATATACTGACGGCGTATGTTTTTTGGTGAACCATGAACCGAGAGAAAGTAGGTCATGTGGACGCGTCTGGCCGAGGCGCAGCCGGACAGTTCCGCGTACCCTATCCGGCCCGCATGTGCTCCTACACAGAGGAAGAAATCGAAGCCGTCGTGGGTGTGATGCGATCGGCCGCAAGCCTCTCGCAGGGCGAGTGGCAGGCGCAATTCGAGAGCGATTTTCGGGCCTATGCAGGCGTGGAACATGCGTTTGCGGTAAGCAGCGGCACGGCTGCGCTGCGGCTCGCCGCGACCATCTGTGGGCTGGCTTCCGGCGACGAGGTGATCGTACCCGCCTATACTTTTTGCGCCACTGCAGTCGCCATCGGCTCCACGGGCGCCACCCTGGTCTGGGCCGATATCGATCCACACACGCGCACCGTCTGCCCGGACGACATAGCCCGAAAAATCACGTCCCGCACGAAGGCAATCGTCGCTGTTCACCTGTTGGGCATGCCTTGTGATATGGACCGCATCATGCAGCTCGCAGCCGATCACCGGTTGCGCGTGATCGAGGACTGCGCCCAAGCGCCCGGAGCGCTCTATCGGGGCAGGCGGGTCGGATCGATCGGGGACATCGGCTGCTTCAGTTTCAACGGTGCAAAAAATATCACGACCTTGGGGGAAGGCGGGATGCTGACGTTGCGCCACGGCGGCGACGCGGCCCTCGTCCCCGGCCTGCGGCATACCGGCGTGCGGCCGTTTCCGGCCAATCGGCAGCGATATTGGGTTCCGGCGATGAGCAATGTCGATCTCGATGTGGAAGGCGTCTGGCCCTTCAAATTCTGCCTCACGGAACCTCAGGCTGCCCTGGGCTGCCTGCTCTTAAAGCGCCTGGACCGGATCAATTCCACACTTCGCAGACAATACGATGCTCTGCGGGAACGGCTCCGGCGCTGCGAATTGCTCTCCTCCGCGGAGGCGCCGCCTGATCGCGAGCATGCGGCGCACGCTTTCGTCGTAAGCTTTGACGAGGAAAAAGCCGGGATCTCGCGCGACGAGTTTATGGATGTGCTGGCGAATAGATATGGCATCCGGGTCATCGTGCAGTACTATCCGCTTTACAAATATCCGCTGTTCCAAAAAATGGGCTTCGCTCATGCCGACTGCCCGAACCTGGAACGATACTGGCCGACGAGTTACTCCTATCCGTGGTGGTGCGGCATGGCGGAATCCGACCTGGATTACCTGGCCGATTCTACTTATAGCGCCGCCAAGGAATTCAGCCGGGCCCGAGTCTCGCCCGGTCACGGTTTGGACTGATTCCGAAATCGTGCCGGGGAAAAATAGCGCTCCGGGTAATAGTCTGTCCTGCCGTCTTCGATGCCGCAGATCTTTTTCACGATGTGCAGTGCCGCATGAAACGCCACGGCGGAACCGGAACCTGCCATTCCCCCGATCATGTACATTCGTTTATCATCCATCGTCCCGACGATGGGAAATTCGTCCGGCGTGTAGCTGACCGTTCCGCTCCACTCGTTCGTAACATGCATGCGGTCAACGCCGAAATGCGCTCGCATCTCCGTCAAAGCAAAGCTGGTGATGAATCGCGAAGGCTGGTTCCGCCCAGCCTCGCGATCCGGTACCCGCGTGGCATCCGATCCGAACAGGACCTGATCGCCGTGCCGCCCGTAGAACGCGCGGTCGCTGCTTATCCCAATCCCCGCTTTCATGGTGCCTCCGTCGGATACGCCCGAAGCCGCTTGCGTCTGCATCGGCTGAATGACGTCGTGAAAATCCGGGAATAGAACAGGCGTGTGCGATTCTGTGGCGTTGATGACATATCGCGCCAGCACTGTCCCGCGGGAGGTCGAAACTGCGTACTCTTCTCCGAGGTCCTCAACGCGCAACGCTCGCGTGCGGGTAAATAGCAGCACGCGTTCTGATGCGAGCGCAATTCGCATCAAGCCCCAGACCCATTTTGCCGGGTGCCACGTGGCCGCTCCGATCGAAAAACCTGCCGGAGTCGAAATTCGGATCCCGCTTCGCTCGAATGCTTCCTGGCTGGTGATCTTGATCCAATCGCAGAATCCGGTTTCGCGGGCCATCTGTGTCGAAGTATCCAGTGCCGCGACGCCGTGCCGGCCTGGTGCTTGTACCCAGCCGTTGCGCGCGTAATCGCATTCAATCCCTTCCCGTGCAATCGTCTCCGCAATCATTTCGGCGTTGGCGTATGCGGCGCGAGCGTACGCGGCAGCGAATTCATGCGCCAGCGCGACGGCCGCCTCTCGATCCAGTTCGGGCCGTGCGCGCTCCAGCCATGCGAGCACTGTGCGATGTACGTACGCGTAGTACCGGCCCATCACCACAAGCCCTTCATTTCGTCCCGCCGACCCGCTGGCCACGCCGTTCATCTCGATCACCAGCAAAGGCTGCTGCGCCAGTTTTGCCCAGTGATACGCGGCCGAAGCGCCGATCATGCCTGCACCTATCACCACAGCAAAGACCCTTTCCGGCAGGACCGCGCCAGGATTGTCACGGAAAGGGTAGTTGTCGAATGGATCTCCGCCCACCAGCCACACAGGCACCCGCGAGACCGGCTTCGCAAATGCAGCCCAGCGGTGTGAATCGGGTATCGCCACAAACAGCATACGGAGCGCCCAACTGCAGAAATTGAGCAGCCGCGCGGCCAGCGAGCCACCGGGGGACATAGTTTGAATCCACGTTCGGGCTGCGCGCAGATCGTGTACTCGCAAGCCCATTAGTGCGCCTAAGGCAATTCGCAATCGATAGATGGGAGACAAAAGAGCGTACCGTTCGTCGATATAAGCTACATTGACACCGGAACTGCTATCGCTGTATACATACCGACTATATCAGTGGAGATCACTGATGGTTCCGGTTATTGGAGGCCCGCCTTTTCATGCGACCGTTGGGATGTATTCTTTTTGCGGCAACGATCGTTCTTGCTGCGCCGCAGCCGCTCGTGATCGCTCCGATCAATACGCTGGTCGACTGGTATGCTCCGCGGGCCCCCTGGGAGAAGCGCCCATTCAACCCCGAAGGCGTGAAGGATCTCATCGCCCGGCACAAGAACGCCGGAGCAAAACGCCTGGCATGGCGGGTCACCGATGGCGGGACAGCAACATACTGGAGCAAGCTGCGCGAGCCCTTCCACGGCCTGCTGCCGGACAACTGCCACCGTTATTTTTTCATGACGCCGAACATCGAGCGATTCGACGAGCTGGATTTTCGTAGATTCGACAGCTTCGCCGAAGCTGTACGGCTAGCGCATCAATCGGGTCTGCAGATCTACGCGTGGATGCAGGTGGCTGGTGAGGACGACGGATGGGGCTATGCCTCCAAGCGCGTTCGCGAACAGCCACGCTGGAACACCGTTGGCCGAGACGGCCTTCGGTTCAACGCCAAGCTCGCATGGTCCATGCCTGAAAACCACGAGTACCTTCTGGGCTTAATCCGCGAGGTTCTGGCTTACCATCCGGATGGATTGATCCTGGACTTCCTGAAGAACCAGGGCGATTACCGCAATCAAATGACCGACGACGACGGCATCGCCTGGTATGGCTACGAAGAGCCGGCTGCCTCCCTATATCAGCAGCGAACCGGAAAAGATCCGCGTATGCAGCCGAACAGTGATCCGGACTGGGTCCGGTTCCGCGCGAGCTTCGTGACCGAATTTGCCCGCAAGGCAAGCGCGCTGGTGCGCCGGGAGGCGCCGAAAACACGCCTGCTCGCCCAGGTTTGGGGTGGAGGAGGCACGGTACAGTGGGTCAGGGACTCGGCCGCACAGCCGGGTGAGAAGCAGTACAAAGGCATTCCGCATCCCGTCAGAAACGCCTTGGGCGGTACGCTGGTGGACATCGCAAGCTGGTCTCGTGAGGGCCTGTTCGATGCAATCTATCCGCTGATTAGCGCGTCAAATCCGGCCGAGCTGCGCGAGCGCATGCGGGAGGCGCAGCAGCTTGTGAGCAAAGGCCGCAGCAGGCTTGCCGCGGGCATTTATGTCTGGACGCAGCCGGAGAAAACAGCGGAGTACACCGACATCGCCAGAGAATTCGGGGTCGAAGAGATCTACGTTGGAGAAAGCCTCGCATATCGGCTCGATCGCTGGGACGCGCTTAAGTCGGCAATGGATCGTCAGAAGCCCGGCCGATAGCTGTTCCGGCTGAGCCAGCGAGCATGAAAGGTATTCAGCCGATCGGAATCATCAGACCATCGGCATCGCGCCGTGGGCGTCGTAAAACATCCTCAAGCTTAAACGCTGGTAGGGATGCTTCTTGACGTAGTCCCAATCCAGCTCCACACCCAGGCCGGGCTGATTGGATAACTGTACGCACCCGCCAGCAACTATGGGGCCGTGCTTCTGTACCTCGTTCAGCCACGGACGGTGGCGGCAGTGCTCGAGGATCAGAAAATTCGGGATCGCGGCGCAGGCGTGCAGATTTGCCGCCAGCGCTACCGGACCATACGGGTTGTGAGGCGCCACCTTCACGTTGTAGACCTCGGCGCCAGCGGCGATGCGCACCAGTTCGCCAATTCCGCCGCAGTGAGAAATGTCGGCCTGAATGACGTCCACAGCGCCCTCTTCGAGCCACTCGCGGAATCCCCAGCGCGTCATCATACGCTCGCCGGCGGCAATGCGCACTCCCGGAAATGCGCGCCGTAAGCTAACAAGCTCGCGGGGCGTATCCATGTTGACCGGTTCTTCCACAAACAGCATATTCACCGGTATCAGGCCCTCGATAAGCCGATGCGCGGCCTGTTGCGAAAAAATTCCTCCGCAATCGATCATCAGATCGCACTCAGGGCCGGCTGCCGCTCGTAGTTCGCGCGCCAGCGAAATTGCAGCGTCTGTCTGCTTCTCGTCGTCGTAGGGACGCACGTAAGTTCCAGGACCGAACTTGAACGCGGTGAAACCTTCGTCCAATGCGGCTTTGATCTCCGCTGTATGCGTCTCGAGGCCCAGGTCGCCGCGCGCGTACACGCGCACGCGGTCACGCACTGCGCCGCCCAGCAGCTTATACACCGGAAGGCGGTACGCTTTCCCCGAAATGTCCCAAAGGGCCTGTTCAATACCGCTGGCGGCGCTCGAGGCAACCACTCCGTTTCGCCACCAAAACGCCCGCTGCATCTGCTGCCACGCGTTCGTAATTCGGGTCGGATCCTGGCCGGTCAGCAGAGGTGCAAAGTGCTCCTCGATCATGGACACCACGGCGTGCTCGTGATATTCCGTGGTGGCCTCGCCGATTCCGGTAACTGCTTCGTCGGTTTCGACGCATACGAATATCCAGTTCCTCGAGGGGGCGTGCCCTCCCGGCCCGGGAACCCCCATCAGGTGAGCAGTAATGTTTGTGATCTTCACGATACGATCAGAACATGAAAGCGGCGGGAAGCATAATGGCACGCTCAGCCGATGCTTTCGCGATCTTCCAGAACCCATCCCGTCCCGGTCCAACGCAGAACCTGTTCGCCGGAAGCCGGACGCGGCGGCGGAAAAAGCGAATCGATCTTCTGAAAGTGCTCCGCAGGAATGCGCTTGGAAATCGCGCCGAGAGTAGCATCAAGCTGTTGCGGCGAGCGGCATCCGACGATCACGGACGCGACACCGCGGCGCGACAGGATCCACGAGACTGCATACTCGGCCGGCGACATGCCGGCTTCGGAAGCAAGCGCGGCAAGCGTTTCCAGGCGCCGGAAGGTATCTTCCTCCGGCAGCGCGAGCCAGGCCGCTTTCTCCGCGCCCCTGGAGCCGAGCGGAGGGGCTTGGCCGTGATGGTATTTCCCGGTCAACAGACCGGCCTGGAATGCCTGATAGGTGACCAGCGAAATCCCATAGTGTAACGCGCATGGGAGATGTTCCAGTTCAATGCCGCGGCTCATCACGTTGTATTTTGGAGAGCTGACGGCGGGTGGTGGGAGATGATTGTGGATTGCGAACTCCGCTGCTTGGGCGATACGCCAGGCGGGCCAGTTCGATATACCCACCGCACGCACTTTGCCGGAGCGCACCCAGCGATCGAATACCGCCCAGATCTCGGAAATGGAGCACGACGGATCCCAACGATGCGCTAGAACGACGTCAATCCAATCCGTGCGGAGGCGATTGAGGCTCTTCTCCAATTCGCGATCCAAATGACGCGACGAGAGACCCGCATCGAATGCGCCGGCGCCGACCGGATTGGCAAATTTGGTGCAAATGACCGCTTCATGGCGCCGGCCTTGAAGCGCGAGTCCCAGCAATTCCTCACCGACACCGCCGCGGGAGCCGAGCGTACGGTCATAGCCTTCGTATGCATTGGACGTGTCAAAGAACGTAACCCCGCGATCGAGCGCATGGCTTACAAGCTCCGCGCAATGCCGCTGGTCTACTGGGTTTCCGAACGTCATCGTTCCAAGACATAATCGTGAGACCTGAATGCCGCTGCCGCCTAGCGTTCGATATTCCACGCATCACCTCGCCGCGGGAAGGTGGTCGCCTCCCCGCCTGAGCCAATCCAGGGTGAACCCCGCCAGCGTGAGTTTCGAATTATTGCAGCATTTCCTGCGGCGGACTTCAGCGAAGGCCAGCAGGAGAGCAGATAAGGCCGGCTTACGGATGCCGATTTCTTGCATCTGAGATCTCCTTCAATACGGATCGAGCGCCGGCGATTTGGCAGGACAGATTGCTCGCGCAGAACAGCAAATCGGCGCCGTGTTTCGCCCAGTATGGCACGTCGGAAGGGGCGCAGGCCGCAGAAACGCGCTTCCCCTGCGCCTTGGCCGCGGCGACTGTTCGGTGCATGGCATCGAGCACTAGTGGATGCCGCAGCTCACCGGTCACCCCCAGGCTGCTCGAAAGGTCACCCGGCCCGAGAAAGATGCCGTCAATACCTCTTACACTTGCCAGTGCAGGCGCGCATTCCACCGCCTCTTTGGTTTCAACCTGAATGATCAGGCACAACTCTTGATTGACCTTTTGCTGCTGGGCCAGCGCGTCGTTGTCTGTTCCGTAGCGCACCGCCCGCGAGCTTCCGTAAAAGCCGCGCTTTCCGAGGGGCGGGTAGCGGGCGTTACGAACGAACTCGGCAGCCGTTTCGGGAGAGTTGGCCATGGGCAGATCCAGAATGTCAGGGCCGAGTTCGGCTGCTTTCAAAACAGCCTCACGGCCCGGATTGGGCACGCGAATCATTGTCAACAGTCCCATTCCGCTCGCGATGCGGCATAAGTCGCCGGCCTGATCCAGGGTGATTGCCTCGTGTTCCATCTCCACCCAGAGCGCATCAAAGCCCAAGTGGGCCGCTATTTCGACAAACTGCGGGTCATACCGTTGCACCGCGATGCCTACCAGGCAGCGACGTCCGCTATCCGCAAGCTTCCTGTCCAGCCGGTTCAACTTCGCTCTCCTTCCACCTCGTCGACGACTTCTCCGACCGCCCGTATTCCTTCGACCAACGCGTCCTCCTCGATCACGAGAGGAGGCGTAAACTTTAGAAAGCCTCTCCCGGTTACAAACATTAAAACGCCGCGACGGACACATCTCAAAACAATGTCATCGCACAGCTCGTTTGCCGGCGCTCCGGTCTCCGGATCTTTTAGATGCATGGAAAAGAACAGGCCGCGGCCGTTCATTTGCGCCACGCGATCGGGATGCCGTGCCGTGATCGCCCGCAACTCGCGTTCCAGGATTCGTCCTAGCCGTTCCGAGCGCTCGATCAAGGCGTCATTCCGGAGTACCTCGAGATTCGCAACGACCGCGGCGGCGGTGATGGGGTTTCCGCCGAAGGTGCTGGACATCTCCCCTGGTTCGGCGAGATCCATCAACTCCTCCGGCCCGATCACGGCCGAAGCCGGCAGACATCCCGTCAAGCCCTTGCCGCAAGCAATCAGGTCCGGCGTGATTCCGTAGTGCTCAAACGCGAACCACCGGCCAGTGCGGCCCAGGCCCGACTGCACTTCATCACAGGCCAGGAGAACCCGATTGGCGCGTGCCCAGACTCGCAGGTCCTCGATGTACTCGGCTGGATGCGGCGTTGTCGTCCAACCTGGAATGGATTCCAGGATGATGCCCGCAACGCGTTCTCCGCTCACGTGGCGATCCGACAAATCCTCGAGAAATCCCCGCGACTCCGGACCGCCCGGGAAAGGCAACTGCGTGTGAGAAGCGGCATTCCGGCAGAGGCCATCCACGATGGCAGATGCTCCGCCCGCAAGCTTCGCACCGAGCGTCCGGCCGTGATAGGACTGTTCGATGGACAGAATACCGATCTTCTCGGGAGAGATGCGCTGCCCATACCGCCGCATCAGGGTGATGCAGCACTCCGTGGCCTCCGTGCCCGAAGAGAAAAGGATGGCTTTGTTGCATCCCGGGGGTGCGATTCCGGTTAGCGCGGATAGAGCCCGCTCGCGGATGCGCGTCGGGAAGGCATAACTGAATGCCAGTCCAAGCGAGGCCTGCCCGGCGATGGCCTGCATCACTTTGGGATGCGCATGGCCGGCATTTGCCGCGACGATTCCGCTTGTAAAGTCGATCCACTGGTTGCCGTATGGATCCCGCACCAGAAATCCTTGCGCGCGTTCCCATATGATGGGCGGCATGGCCTGCATCGAGCGCGGTTCGACGGAACGCAGGCGCGCCAGGAAGTCCAGCGATTCAGGGACGGGAATCGGCGTACGGATAATCCGATAGCGGCTTTCTACCAGATGTGTCGCGACCGGCTCCAGCGAACTGACGAGCATGGCTCACACCTTTTCGGACGCCTGAAGAACGGGACTCGCATTGCCCCAATCAAGCGGGCGGTTCTGTTGAAAGCGATTACACGCCAGCAGCTCCATAGGGGCTGGAGTCTTACCCGTCGAGATCGATTCGGCCATTGCCCGGCCAACCCAGGGCGATAGCGAAAATCCCCCTCCGCTGAAGCCCAACGCGAAATGAAGTCCTTCAAACCCCTCGGCGCGGTCCAGGATGGGCATTCCGTCCGGCGTATAGTCATACACGCAGGCGTACGTGCGGTGCACAAATCCCGTTGCCATGAAGGGCAGCGTGATCGCCAGCCGGCGATGCATTTCGACCAGCGAAGAGTAATCCGCCGTTTGCCGGTAGTTGTCAGGGTCGGCGGATTTCAGATCCGAGGTGCTCTGGATCAGATCACCCTCGCGCCAGCCGGCGAACATCTGGTCCTTGCCTTCAGGCCGCAGGTAGAGCTGGCTGCGTGAATCCGAAAGCACACGCACGAGATTCCTGGGTTCCCGCGGCGCTCGCTGAAAGAATGCCATCTCTACGCGGTGAGGATACACCGGCACGGTGAGTCCGAGAGCACGAAGCTGAGTTGCGCCCCACGCTGCTGTGCCAATCATGACTTGCGGAGCAGAGAACCTTCCGGCCGAAGTCTCGACTCCGGAGACCTTGCCCATGCGATGCAGAATGCGCAGCACATCGCATCCCTCCAGGATTTTGATGCCGAGCCGCCGGGCCGCCCGGGACATTGCCTGGACTGCCGGCATGGGGTCGGTCCAGACGGCGCCAGGCTCAAATGCATAAATGCACCCGTCATCCCCGCGGAGGCCGGGCTGAAGTTCGAGAGCCTCTTCACGCGAGATGCGGCTGGCGCGAACGCCCGCGGAAGCAGATGCTTCGACGGCCTTGCGAACTCGTTCCGCATCGGAGGCTTCTGCAAGCAGCAGATACCCGATTGGATGTACCTCAACGGGTTCTCCGAAGCGCTCCTCGAATGTTTGGAAAAACTCCAGCGACTCGCGCAGCATGGAACTCACAGCGGGATGTGCGACCAGGGCCCGGATTATGCCGGCTGCGCGTCCCGACTGCCCGGCGCCCGTGTAGTGCCGCTCCAGCACGATCACGCGCGCCGCGCCCATCGCTTTCAAGTGCAGTGCCGTGCTTAGACCCGTAACGCCGCCGCCAATGATGATCGCGTCGGCGCTTTGCGCAACGATCGGGTTACCGGCCACTGCTCAGCCAATCCATATTGAAACGCGCGAAAGTGATGTCCTCGTAAAGCTGGGTGCGGCCGCGCTCATACAGGCAGCCAATTGTCGCATCCGGCAGCACTGCAAGAGATGAATACGCCGAGGGACCCTCGTGCAGCAGCTTCGAGACACTCCAGGTGGCGCCGCCGTCAGGACTGATCCGTATCGTCATGTTTATGCGTTTCTCAGCAGCCGGGTTCGAAAATAGAAGCCGGTCCCGCTCATCCGCTCTTTCTCCCCGGAAAACGGATCAGGCTTGCCTGGCAGGGCGGCTCGACGAGTGTTTCATCGTACTGCATCTTCGACCAAGTGATGCCACCGTCGCGGCTGCGCGAGGTTGCCCGCCGTCGCCGGTCCCCTCCGCTGCGCATGTTCATCAGCAGCGAGCGGTCCGAGAGCTCCACGGCCGCGCATTCATCGGTGAATTCTCCGGCTACGCCTCCTTTCTTCCAGGTCTTGCCATGATCATCGCTATAGATCGCGTGCGAATAGTACTTGTGCGGGTCTCCCAAACGCGCGTGTACGGAGGGGACAAGAAGCCGCCCGCTTTGGAGCTGGATGCCATTCCCGGGCCCGGTCGCATACCACGTCCAGTTGGATTCTTTGACTGCGGAAGTGATTTCGACCAGGTCCGGCCAGGTGATTCCATCGTCGGAACTGTGAGTCATCCACGCAGTGCGCGTTCCCACTCCCACCATGATCTGCTTTTCTTCAATGTTGCCGGGATTGCCCGTCAGCGGCAGCCAGATCACTCCCGTACGGCGGTCCACGACCGGGCAGGGATTGCCGATTGTATCGGGCCCATGATCCGCGATGATCTTCATCTTCGACCAGGTTTTCCCGTTATCTGTGCTGCGCTTCATTACAAGATCGATATCGCCCGTGTCGCTCTTCGAGTGCTTGCGGGCTTCGCAGAACGCCAGGAGCGTTCCCTTCCTGGTGGCGATCAGAGCCGGGATCCGAAACGTATGGTATCCCTCCTCGCCGGCCTGGAACACCACTGTCTCGGTAAGGATCGGTTCCGAACCGGCTCTCAGGGCCGAAACGAAAAGCGCGACAAACAGGAGCAGACACATGGGTTCACCTCGTACAATATATGCCGCCATGAATAGCGAGATCTTTCGGGAGCTGCCTCCGAACCGGTGCGGGGAAGCGGAACGATGCTATATCAACGAAGTCCTCGCGGATGGTTTCGGAAACAAAGAATCCGCCCGCATGACGGAACGGTTCGAAGCCGCCTTCGCCAAAAAATTCGGAGTTGCTTATGCGATCTCGCATAACTCGGGTTCGGGCACGATGCTTTCCTGCCTGCTCGCAGCCGCAGTGGGGCCGGGCGATGAGGTGATCGTGCCTACCGTCACTATGGCGGCCACTGCTTTTGTGGTGGTGCAGTGCGGCGCGGTCCCGGTATTTGCCGACAGCGATCCGCATACGTTCACCATTGACGCGCGCGACGTGGAGCGCAAGATCACCGAGTTCACAAAGGCCATCATCCCGGTCAGCATCTATGGCCTGCCACCCGATCTCGATGCGATTCTGGCGCTTGCGCGGAAATACCGCCTGACCGTGATCGAAGACAGCGCACAGTGTTTTTTGGCGACTTACCGTGGACAACTCGCCGGCGCCATTGGCCGGGCCGGCAGTTTCAGCTTTCAGGGCTCCAAGCACATGACCACGGGCGGCGACGGCGGCATGGTGATCACGAATGACGAAGAATATGCAATCGGAATCCGCAAAGCCGCCGTGCAGGGCTACCGGACGCTGGGCGCTAAACCCGGATCCACGATGATCCCCCGTGACGTACGCCAGGATTGGGCGTTCGAGCGGCACGATCGCCTCGGCTACAACTTCCGCATTTCGGCGCTGCAGTCCGCCATAGGCCTGGGGCAGCTCGAGCGCTTGGACGCCCTTGTAGCTGCGCGGCGATATATTGCGACTCAATATGAAGCCGTGATCCGTAATGAAAAATGCGAGTGGCTGATCCCGCCGTGCGTGCCGCCGGACCGCACTCATTCGTACTGGTGCTATACGTGCAAACTCGACGAAAAGGCGCTTGGCATCAAGTGGCGCGAGTTCCGGAAAACATTTATTCAACACGGAGGCGACGGCCTTTACGGCATGTGGACGCCCGTTCATTTGGAACCGATTTTCCAGACCATGGCATTTTACGGCCTTCGGGAGCGCGCTCCGAACTTCGATCCCCGGTACAAGGGCCGTGTCAAGAGCTACGAAGAAGGGCAATGCCCTGTGGCGGAAGAGTTCCGCAGATATCTTTGCCAGTTCAAAACGGGCATGACTACGCTCGCGGCGGTGAATGCCCAGGCGGACGCGCTGCAGGCGACGATCCGGTTCTATTCCTGACCGGTTCACGCGGACGCGGCGAGCGCGCGGAAGTCTCGCATCAGCCCGCAAGCACCCTTCGCGATCAAATCGACTTCGCTGGCTGTCTCAAAGAAGGTCACGCCCCGCACCAGCCATCTTTTGGCCGTCTCCGCATCCGGAACATACATCCCAATCACTTTTCCGTGGCTGCGCGCCGAACCGATCACCCGCTCGACGGCTCCTACTACGCTCGTATGCTCGAAATTTCCCGGCTGCCCGAAGCTGACAGAGAGATCGTACATTCCGAGGAACGCGATATCCACCTCAGGATTGGACAGAATGTCATCAATATTTTCCACACCTAAGCAGGTCTCCACGTGCGCAAGCACGACAGTTTCCCGGTTGGACTCCACAATGAAATCAGCACAAGTGACATCCAGACGGTAATCACAATTTCCGTAGCCAGGTGCGGCCGCTCGAATGCCGACAGGCTTGAACTTCATATATGACACCAGCCGGTCTATCTGTTCCCGAGTCTCCGTCCAGGGCAACTGGATTCCGATGACGCCGCACTCCAGCAGCTTTGCAACATGAGTTCGCAGGCATTCCGGAACCTTTGCGACTACGGGCAGACCCTCGGACCGGCAGCAAAGCACGAAATCCGCCAATTGTGCTTCGTTAAAGAATCCGTGCTCGTATTCCAGGTACACGAAGTCGCAGCCGCTAGCCTTCCATAGCTTGGCCAGCCAGGGCTGCGTCACGTGCTGCGTTGTCAACCCGACCACTGGCTGGCGGCGCCGCAGCATCGTCTTCAAAGAGTTCATCTCCACGATTTTCTCCTCATTGGTAAAGCCATGTTACCGGAACAGACTTCAGCTTCAGGCTCACCCACCAGGGCCAGTCGCGTGCCGCCCAGTAAGTCACGATCACCCGGTCCTTCACAAAGGTCAGGCTCGGATAACCATATGTAAAGCGGACATCCGTGTCCAGGTCCTGAATGCGCTCCCAGGAGGCGCCCGAGTTCCTGGAAATTGCGGCGGTGAGCGGGAAACGGTCCGTATGCCCTCCGCGCCGGTGCGGCAGCGTGTGGTTCCAGATCACCAGCAAGTCGCCGGTTGAAGGAATCCGCTTAATCACGCTGGGCGAGACCGGAGCCGCAAGCGCCGTCGCCTGAGGCGTGCTCCAGGTGATTCCGCCGTCTGAAGAAAAGCATTGATAGATCGCCCCGAGATCGGTCCGGAAATACATCAGAATGCGTCCATTGGCCAGTTCCACGACCCCAGGTTCGTCGGCGCCGTCATTATTGTCACGAATATCCACAAGGTCGCTCCCTTTCCAGGTCCTTCCGTTGTTATCGGAATAGAGGACCTGAGTGAGCGAATGCCGGACCTTGGGCCAGTTGTCCAATCGCTGGCAAGGCGCGAGCAGCCGGCCTGAGCGTAATTGAACCAGGCGGTCGTTATTCATCACCCAGAAGCTTTTTTGCGGCGTGATCTTGACCGGCTCCGAAAAACTGCGGCCCTCATCGCGCGACAGCCGGAAGAGCACGGAGCAGTCCTCGTGCGAATCCTTGAACATATACGCCAGCGCGAGTTCTCCCGATTCAAGCCGCAGCAGGCTGACGCTCATGACGTTCATCTTCGCGGTGTTTTCAATCAGGGTTGCGGGCGCGCTCCAGGTTCGGCCCAGGTCAGACGAGTAGCGGGCCAGTATCCGCGCCGGCGCATCATCGTTCGGCGATACGGTGTAGAAATCGGTATACGCGAGCATCAGCCGCCCATCTTTGAGCTCGACGATGGCGGCTTCGGACTTTCGAATACTGGAGCTGCTCGCGGGCGAGATTACCTGATCCAGGATCTCGCCGGCATCGGCAACCGCCGCTGGCGGCATTGCGATACACAAGACCGCTACTATAATGCGCATTTCCTGAAGGTCAGAATGTATACTTCAATGCAAACTGAATGTTTCGGGCGGTGGTATTCGCGGCGGCCCCTGTGATCTTGCCGAAGTTCGGGTCCGTGAGCGTCGCAGCGGGATTCCCGAAAGCGACATGGTTCAGCCAATTGAACATTTCGAATCGAAACATCACGCGCTGCCGTTCTTGGAAGACAAACGTTTTATGAATCGCAAGGTCCCAACTGAACGCTCCAGGTCCTCGCGCGGTATTGAAGCCGAGATTGCCGAAACGCGCAGCGCTGGTTACGCTCGCTACGTTATATGCGCCCGGGTTCAACCAGACCAGCCGGTCGGACGTATATAGCCTTTGATCGACTCCGAGTACCGCATCCGGGCGCTGGCCGGATGCCTGGCCGTTGCCGACCACGTCGCGGCCCACCGTGATATTTACAGGCTGGCCTGTCCGCGCATCGAGAATTCCCTGAAGCGTCCAGCCGCCGAGGACCGCTCGGCCCAAGCCGGATTGCTTCGCAAATCCCGCGACCGGCAGCTCATAGGAATGTACTAACGTAAGGCGATGCCGAAGCTCACCCGGCATGGGGCCTATGGAACCGGCAATGTTGAAGAAATCCTGAGTCAGGCTGTCCTTTTGAAAGTTGGAGTCAGCAGCGCCGTATTGCATCGTGTGCGACCACGTATAATACGCGTCCAGGCTTAGCCCGTGGCTTACTCGTTTTCGTACCGAAACCTGCAAGCCATGATGCCAGCTTCGGCCCGCGTTTTCCTGCAACCAGGCCGGGCCGATCTCCGGGTGGGGGCGCATTCCTGTTTTCGGATCGATGGGGTTCAGTAAAGCCCCCTGGTATAGTTTCAATCCGCGGTTTCCGACGTAGGACGCCTGAATCGACAGCGTGTTAGTGAGGGCGTGTTGCAGGCTGGCGTTCCACTGGATCGAATACTCGTCGCGCCGGTTTCGATCGGGAGCGAGCAGGCCCGGCACGAGCCCCGGCGGAATCTTGTTGGGGTCGTCCCGGACTTCCTGCAAAAACGAATTCGGAAATGGGAACCGCACCGGTTTGAAGCTGGCCGGCAGATCGACCACGCTCACAACGGGGAATGAAGGAACTCTGGGGTCGATCCATGAGTCATCATAATAATAGAAGGGTTGCGGCGGACCGTAAGTAACTCCGGCGCCGGCGCGAAAAACCGTCTTGCCCTGCCCGGTAAGGTCGTAGGCGAAGCCGGCGCGCGGCGCGAAGTTATTGCGGTCTGGATTCCAGATAGGATCGCCGCGCTTGGTCCGCGGCCCGAAAGGATCTGTCGTCGCCAGCCCAAGGGAGCCGCGAAACACCGTGTAATACTCGTAGCGCAGCCCAAGATTGACTTGGAGGCGCCGGTTTACTTTCCACTCGTCCTGAAAATAGCCCGCATACGTATTGAAGTTATAGCCCCGGCCCGGATTTCCGAAGTCCAGCTCCATTGCAAAGATGTTGTCGTTGATGAGGTCCGGCAGGCTGTTATACATATGGATGACATTACCTCCGAACTGGGTCCGCTTGCTGTCGGTATTCCGGACTTCAAAGCCGGTTTTGAAGGTATGCGCTCCATGGATCCAGATGAAGTTATCGAGACCCATATAAGTCGGACTGTCTGACGAAAGCGAGTCTACAGTAGTAAGCCCGGTTAAGCCCGGCGCGGTTACGCCGCGGCCGTCCTTGGTCAGCATTCCGACTCCGGGGACCTCCACGTTATCGGCAGGGTTGGATGACGCGATATGCCGGGAGATCGGGTAGTGGTTGAACCCAAAGCGCATTTCGTTCGACATCGTCGGCGAAAGGATGAAATAATCCGATACCGCCCAGTTTTTTACGGGCACGGGGAGTAACTGATGCAGCACGGGCGCTAGCTGCGGATTACTTACCAGTTGATCATTCCATACCATGCGCCAGGAAAGCCGGTGCTTGCCCAAGTTGCCATCGATACGGGACAGCGTTGTGTCCTCGGTGACCCGCTGCGCATCGTTTCTGCGGTGAAATCCGATCAGGGGATTGGAGGTGGGAGTCATGGATTGAGGGTAGAAGTCACCGAGAAACTTCGAGAGTGCCGGGTTAGTGATCTGGCTTAGCAGTTGCGGCGTAGCGACATTGCCGGTGATGTCGCGCCCGCGAACAATCCGCGCTCCTTCGTAATTGAAAAAGAAAAACAGGCGGTTCCGCAAGATGGGGCCTCCGAAATTACCGCCAAACTGATTGTGACGCAGCACCGGTTTGGCAAGGCCCGAACGGTTGGAGAAAAAGGTGTTCGCATCCAGCCGGTCATTGCGAAAGAATTCGAACAACGTGCCGTGGAAGGAGTTCGTGCCGGACTTAGTGGATACGTTAATGGCTCCTCCTGTGCCGCGGCCGTATTCGGCGGAGAACGCGCCGCTGCTCGTCTTGAACTCTTCAATTGCTTCCACGCTGATGGTGTTAATGACCGTTCCGCTGCCGCCCACGGCGGAAATACCGGCGCCATTGTTTTCGCCGAATGACATATCCACTCCGTCGAGCGTCCAGTTGTTGCCCAGCCCCGGCAAGCCGTTGAACTGCACGCCGCCGCGGTTTGCCCCGGCAGTTCCCAAATTGAAACCCGGCTCGAGCGCCAGGAGCTGCGTGAACGTTCTTCCATTGAGCGGGAGGTCCCGCACTTTTTGAGACTCTACGACAATGCCCAGGTCCGTTGTAGTGGCATTCACCAGGGGCGCTTGCGCCAGCACTTCAACCGACTCGGTCACCTGTCCGAGCACCATGGTGAAATCAATTCTTGGCTTCGTTCCGGCATGCAGTTCGATGTCGGCCGTCGTCGCCTGGCGGAAGCCTTGCGCCTGCACGGCCAGCCGGTACCGGCCCGGCGGCAGCAAAGGGAATTCATAGTAGCCTTCCGCGTTAGTCACGCTCTTACTCACTACGTTCGTCTCCGTGTTGGTCGCGGCAACCTCTGCATTAGGAAGCGCCAGGCCGCTTGGATCAGTCACGATTCCCACAAAGGAGCCGCCGGTGATTTGGGCTTGGAGACTCGGACGAACGCTGAGAAAAACTCCAAAGACCAGGAGAACACCCAAAGTTTTCTTCATGGGAGAGAGCCCCCTCGTGCTCCTCATTGATATACATCGAGCTTTCGGCAGTGTCAAGCAAAATCAAGAATAAATCGTCATACAGACAGCGGCTCTATGCAGAAATGTGCAGAGCCCTTGCCGGAGAGCAGCCGCCATTCGCATCTGCCCCAGAGCTTAGTCAGGCTTGTGTACCAGCCGGATGATAGAGCCACTGAATCGGCTCGGACCGGAGTTTGAGGCTGTACCAAAAGGGCGGCGCTTGCGGGCTGTAGTAATAGGTAATCAGAATCCGATCTCGCACAAAGGTGATGCTTGGGTACGCGAAAGCGCGCCCGTGTTCGGCATCGAGATTCTTAATGCTCAGCCAGGATTTTGCTTCATCTTTGGAAACAGCAACCGTAAGCGGAAAGCGGTCGGAATTATCGGTTTTTCGGGTTCGTGGAGAGTTTCGATTCCATACGATAACCAGGTCCCCCGTCGTCGGCACGCGCTTGATGACGCTCGGAGACACCGGGGCGACGAGCGGGGCCGGAGCCGGATTGCCCCAGGTCGCTCCGCCGTCAGAAGAGTGACATTGGTAGACCGATCCCAGTGCAGTTCGAAAGTACATGAGCACTCTGCCGTCAGCCAGTTCAATAAGGCCTGGCTCATCGGCTCCGTCGCCATTGGCAGCGATATCGACCAGTTTGCTCTCCTTCCAGGTCTTGCCTTTATCGTCCGAATACAGGACAACAGCTAGGGAGTGACGGTCCTTTGGCCACCTGTCGAGCCGCTGGCACGGGGCGAGCAGACGGCCAGTTCGCAGTTGAATAAGGCGGTCGTTGTTCATTACCCAAAAACTTTTTCTGCGCGTGATTTGCACGGGGTCTGAGAAGGACTGCCCATCATCGGTCGAGATGCGATAGAGCACTGAACAATCGGCATGCGAATTCTTGAACATGTATGCCATCGCAAGTTCGCCGGAGCGCAGCCGCAACAAGCTGACGCTCATGACGTTCATCGCGGCCGTGTTCTTGACGAGCGTGACGGGGCGGCTCCATGTCTTGCCCAGATCGTCGGAGTATTTCGCGCTGATGCGGGCGGGAGCATCATCGTGAGTCAATTCAGCGTAAAAATCGGAATACGCCAATAAGAGGCGTCCCTTCGGTAACTCCACCATCGAGGCTTCGGTCTGACGCAGTCTGGGCTTGGCTGCCGGGCAGACAATCTGCTCGAAACCGCCTTTGCCGACGGGGACCACCGGGCCCGAATCCCCCATCGAGGTTGCGGAGAATTGCATCCCGGCCCCGGCCAACGCTAAAAGCGCTTCTCGTCGTCGCATTCGCAATCACCCGGCTAGAAAGTGAATTTCAAGGCGAGCTGGATATCGCGGCTGGGACCGCTACCGAGAATCTGCCCAAAAGTAGGATTGGACAAGCTGGTAGTCGGGTTGTTCAAAACGGTATGATTCATCCAGTTAAACATTTCACACCGAAACGTCAGATTTTGGCCTTCGTGGACGCGGAAGCTTTTGTGAATTGCCAGATCCCACATCAGTGCCCCCGGACCTCGCAGCGTGTTGTAGCCGAGATCGCCGAATTTTCCGGGCACTACTGCAAAGGCTGCTGAATTGAGCCACTGGAGCACGTTCGGAGTGTGTGCATACGGATCTACTCCGGGCACCACATCCGGGCGCTGATTGCCGCCCAGGCCGTTCCCAACATTGTCGCGGCCGACGAGGATATTAAGAGGAAGGCCACTTCGCGCGGTCAAAATCCCCTGAAGCGTCCAGCCTCCAAGCACACTGCGGCCGATACCTGATTGCGTTAATCTCCAAGTTGGCAGCTCGTACGAGTGGACGATCGTTACAATATTTCTCACCTCGCCTACTTTTGGACCGGTTGATCCAGCAATGTTGTTAAAGTCCTGCGTATTCGTATCTCGACTGGAAGCTCCATCGGCGTTGTAATATTGCATCGCCTTTGCCCAGCTATAGTACGCTGCAAACGACACGCCATGGCTCAGCCTCTTGTTCGCGGAAATCTGCAGGCCGTTATACCAAAGCCTACCGGCATTCTCGGCAAACCAGATAGGGCCGATCTCGGCGTGTGGACGCGTGCCAGTAACAGGATCGATCGGATTCGGCATACGATAGGCCAGCATGTGCAGAGCACGGTTTCCTACATAAGCCGCCTGCACGGCAAAGGTGTCCGTGAAGGCATGTTGGACGCTGATGTTGTACTGTTCCGAATACTCATCTGGATGATGGCGATCCGGGGCCAGGAAACCGGCCGCAAGTCCGGGCGGCGCCTTGGACGGGTCTGTTCGGACCTCCTCAAGACGGGCATCCGGGAACGGGAAGCTAATTGGCTTCCAACTCGCCGGCAGATCTGTAACATTGACGTCCGGGGCTAGTCCCAGGTTTGGGGCGACCCATGCCATGTTGTAGTAAAACCATGGCTGCGGAGCGTTATAGAAAATGCCCGCCCCCAGCCGGAGAATCGTTCTTCCACTTCCAGTCAAGTCCAGCGCCAGGCCGGCCCGCGGAGCGAAGTTATACCTGTTCGGCTCCCAGAGAGGGTCGCCAAGCTTGGTACGCGGCCCGTAAGGGTCCCGTGTCGCAAGTCCGAAAGGACCGCTGAAGACTGTGTAATACTCGTAGCGAACCCCCAGATTGAGCTGCAGGCGGCGGCTGATTCTCCAGTTATCCTGCACATACCCGGCATAGTTTTGATAGTGAAATCCGCGCCCGGGATTGCCGAACGGAAGCTCCAGTGCATAAATGTTATCGCGCGTCAAATCATCAATGCTGTTATAGAAGTACCATGTTCCCTGGCCGAACTGAATGCGCTTACTATTCAGATCTCTTACTTCGAACCCGGATTTGATTGTGTGTCGGCCGTGAACCCAGTTGAAGTTATCTACAAACATCTTCGTGGGTGTGTCCGTCAAAAGAGAATCCGAGGCAAGCAGGGCGGAAAGGCCGGGCACAGACACCACACCTCCCTGCTTCGGCACGGGTCCGACTCCTGGTAAGTCAACATTGTCCTGCGGGTTGACTGCTTGAATATGACGAGCTACGGGGTAGTGATTGTATCCGATCCTTACCTCGTTGAACATGGTTGGGGAGATCATGAAAGAATCGGAGATTTCCCAATTCTTGACCGGCATCGGATAGACCCAGCGCATAGTCCGTTGTATGAGTGCCTCACTGGCCTCCTGTTTATTCCAGACGAGCCGAAAGAACAGACTATGTTTGCCCAGGTCGGCGTCGACCCTGGACAGCGTAGTATCTTCCCGATCGCCGTTAGCATCATTGCGGGTATGGAGGCCGACTAGTGGATTGGCCGTGGGCTGAAAATCGGTCGGATAGCTTGACAGAAATTTGGCAAGAGACGGGTTCGATAGCTTGCTCAACAGCAGCGGGGTTGCGACCGTGCCGACCTCCTGAATACCGCGCTTGATGCGTGCTCCTTCGTAATTGAAAAAGAAGAATAGCCTGTTGCGAACGATCGGGCCGCCCAGATTCCCTCCGAACTGATTAAATCTCAGGGGAGCTTTGCCTAGAGCGTTACGGTTCGAGAAGAAGTTGGGCGCATCGAGCTTATCATTGCGGAGAAACTCAAATGCCGTGCCATGAAATTGATTCGTTCCGCGCTTGGTTGTAACGTTGATGACGCCGCCCGTAGCTCTGCCATATTCGGCGGACATCGCGCCGCTGCTTGTTTTCAACTCCTCGATGGCATCCAGACCGATCATGTTGATCACCGTTCCGCCGCCACCGGAGGCCGTGATCCCCACGCCATTCTTCTCGCCGATCGCCATCGAGATACCGTCCAGAAGCCAGTTATTCCCCACACCGGACATGCCGTTCAGCTCCGCGCCGCCGTAACTGGAGGTGACGCTTGCTTTGTTGTAACCCGGCTCAAGCGCAAGCAGTTGATCGAAGCCCCGCCCATTGAGGGGCAGATTCTTAACCTGCTGGGAGTCAATCACCACGCCCATTTCGGTGGTGGTCGCGTTGACGAGAGGAGCCGATGCGAGCACTTGCACCGATTCGGTCAGCTCTCCTACTTTCATGCTGAAATCGATGCGTGGCTTCGTTCCGGCATGCAGCACGATGGAGCCTGTAGTTGCCCGCTGAAAACCCGATGCTTCGACGGTCAGCCGGTATTTGCCGGCGGGCAGGAGCGGGAATTCGTAATACCCGACATCGTTCGTGGTTGTTTCTGTCGTTACGTTCGTTTCCACGTTCGTTGACCGAACCCGCGCGGCGGCAATCATTGCGCCGCTGGAGTCCGTCACCAGCCCAACAATCGAGCCTCCGCTAACCTGGGCGAAGGTAATCGCGCCGCTCAATAGATTCAAAGCTGAAACGTAAAATGCTCTGCGGAACGCCTGCAACATGGCTGACCTCCGAGCCCACTAAGGCTAATCGGATCGATCGTACAGGAATATCTCGGCGTAGTCAAGAACAAAGACGATAATTCGTGCAGAAATACAAGGTAAACAGGCACTAGTCAGGCATAGCTCGGCATTTCCTTGAGATTGGGCCTTACTCGAAGTTGCCAATCTGGAGGGCATCGGTTCGACTCTGGTACGGAGCGTCTTCTCCGCCGATGGCAAAGAGTTTGCGCCTGACATAGACGAGACCAGCGTCCACGACTGCCAGCTTGACAGGAGCCAGCGTGCGATAGGTATCGCGCACCGTGTCGTACAGCAGGCACTCGCCCGTGAAATAGGTGCGGGCTTTGTGATCCGGCGTTGAAGACGCCGGGAGCGCGAGAGCATATCCTCCGGCCAGCACGATGTAGGTCGCACCAACAGACACCGCGCTACCTGACCCCATTGCTACCGGAAGCCGCCGCAGAACCTGCCAACGGCGGCTCGCCAGGTCGAGTGCGAAAGCCTCCGCCTGCGGCAGGAAGCCCTTATCGGCAGTATGCGCCGCCGGTATCAAACCTCCAAAGAAGTAAAGTCTACCTCCGCAGCCAGTGGCCATCCGCCATTCGGCCTCGGGCCGAGGAAGGGATGCTATACGCTGCCATCCTCTTTCGGGATGCTGCGGGTCCAGAGCTAATACTGCGTCCGAAGGTCCGGCTGCCGTTTCTTCAGTTGAATCTCCCTCATGCCCGCCGGCGACACAGATCCTGCCGTTAACGATGCCGCCAACATGACCCCATCGCGGTTTCGGCAGCGGCGGACCGGCTACCCACTTTCCTTCGTGTGCATCGATATTGAGGACAAACGTCTCCGTGTAGCTTCGCTTCCCTCCCCGGCCTCCGATCACATACAGCCGGCGGCCGACCACCGCCGCAAACGCATATGCAATCGGCAGCGGGTATTCGGGCAGGGTCTTCCACTCCATCCCGCGGGTATCGAACTTATAAGCCGCCGAAGCCCAGCGTTTCATCTTCGTGCCGGACCCGGCGGTCTCCCACCATGTTCCGCCGACTGTGACGATCTCGTCGCCCACAGCCGCGGTGGCGCGGCAAGTTTTTGCCATGGGCATTGCCGGTCCGAAGGACCAGCGGATCCGCTGCGGGCCTCCGGCGTACGCGAGAGTGCAGACGAGCACCGGCAGCACGAGAGAGCGAAAAAGCATCACTTCCCGTAAAGCCAGCCTACCGGCACGATCTTGATCTTTGTCGCGCTGGCGTGCTCCAGTTCTCCGACGCCGTAGCCATAGTCATACGCAAAGGCAACCTCGTCGCCATGAAACACGACCGTGGGGTAGCAAATACGCAGGCAGCCGGGCGCGTGTTTATATCGCAGGCGATCGACCGGCTGCCGGTATTCGTAATCGACCATGCGATAGACGTGAGGAGTCGCCGGTGGTGAAGCTAACCGCTCGCGGTCATCTAGCGACTCGAGGTTGCGAAACGTGCTCCAGGTGAGGCCATCATCTCTCGATACCGCGGTGGAAAGACGGTGCCGGCTCAGGCCCGACAGGATCTCCTCTCCGGAAGCTTGATTCCAGACCAGCAGCAGATCGCCCGTGGACGAAATCCGCGCCAGCATCGGCGGGGCGTATGCCGCCGCAAGATTCACCGGCTTGGGCGCCGACCAGTTCACGCCATGATCCTTTGAGACGCTTTGATAGAAGCGCCCCAACTCGCTGCGGCCGAACATGAGCAGGCTTCCGTCCCGCAGTTCCTCGAGGCTTGGCTCTTCAAAGGAATAGACGCCCAGGCGGCCGTCATCCACGCTGATGAACAGCTCGCTCAGACTGCGGCTCCAGCTCCGGCCTTCGTCGTCCGAATAGAAGGCCCAACTGAAATTGATGCTGTTGGCTTCGTTTTCCGAATCGCCCCCGCCGAAGGAGCTGATCCATTTGAACGCGGGGACGACAATTCGTCCGGTGGATAGCACGCGCGCTCCGCCCGTACGGCATAGCGAAAAGATGGGGTCGATCACTACAGCGGCTGACCAGGTGGCGCCTTGATCGTGAGAGGAGCGGAACAGCATCGTGCCGTCACGGCCGGGGCGCGCATACGGACCGCCGTATACGATACCCAGGGAACCCGACCTGAGGCGCAGAAAGCTGAGATGCAAATTGTCCCGGCCGACTTCGATCGGTTTTCCTCCCGCTTCGAGGACAGGCTCGGTCGCTCCCCAGCTCCGGCCCCGATCGGCCGAAACTTTTCGCACCATGCGTTTGTTCTCGCCGAAAAGCAACCAGTAACGGCGCTCATCCAGTTTCGCCAGAATGGCTTCCTGTACGGCTTTGCGAGGTTCAATTGCAAAGCCCTCATAGAGCGGCTTCAACTGCCTTACCGGGCCGGGCTCCTGAGCCGGCGCGAGGCCGCCGGCCGTTACGGATGCGACGCTCTGCATCAGAAAGCGGCGGCGGCTCTGCATGCGACTGACTGTAAAACCTCCGTTCGGGCAAAGTCAAGTATAAACCGGAAAGAACAGGCACAAACCGGTTGACAAAGCTCGTATTTCCCGTCTATGCTCAGGGCCTAGGCACATGATGAAACAGGAAGCCCTCTTCAAGGAGGAACGGCGCGCCAGAATTCTGGAGATTCTTGAACGCGAGCAGCGCGTGGAAGTGGCCGATCTCGCGGAACGCTTCAGCGTCAGCGAAGATACGGTCCGCCGCGATTTGCGAGATCTCGGAGTGCAAGGCCTGATCCGCAAAACTCACGGCGGCGCGATGCGGCATATCGCTTCGGCTCCGCCATATGAAGCCCGGCTGGCTCAAGCGTCCGAGGTCAAAATGGCCATCGGTCGCCAGGCTGCCGAGCTGGTCGAAGACGGGGATTCCATCATCATTGACAGCGGCACCACGACTCTGTGTCTGGCGCAATCGCTCACGGTAAGCCGGCTGCGAGTCCTGACCAACAGCCTGGAAATCGCGCGCGTGTTCGTAGAGCGGCCGGAATATGAGTTGATTGTTTTAGGCGGGCGGTACGACCCGGTTCACCGCGAACTGGTCGGACCCGCGACGGTCGAGCAGCTTGCGCGGTATCGCGTGGACAAGCTGTTCATGGGAATGACGGCCCTCGACCGGCAGAACGGGGTTACCGATATTTCCGAGGCCGATGCCGCTCTGAAACGGGCCATGATCCAGATTTCCCAACAGGTGATCGGCCTGGCGGATCACACCAAAATCGGACGCGTTTCCTTCTCGTGGGTGGCGCCGGCCTCCGACATCGACGTTCTGATCACCGATGAGCTGGCCGACTGCTCTTTGTTCAATGGCCTTGGCTGGCGTTTGATTCAGGTCCCGGCCGGAATTGCGGCTGCGGAAGCGCGATGAAGCCAACTTCCATCGGCTTGCTCGGTTGTGGTCTCATTTCGCAATTCGCGCATTTAGCAGCGCTTCGCAAGGCAAGCGGAATTGGGTTCGCTGCGGTTTGCGACGTCGCTGAGGACCTCGCGCGCGAGATCGCCCGCCGCTACGGCGTGCCTCTGTGGTATTCGGATCTGGACCGTTTTCTGGCGGATTCCGGCATAGACGCCGTGCTGATCGCGACGGCCGACCACGATCACGTGGCTCACGCGATCCGCTGTCTTCGAGCCGGCAAGCACGTGCTCGTGGAGAAGCCGTTGGGAATCGGCATCGAGGAGTGCCAAGAGCTCGCGTCAGTGGCGGAAGAGACCGGGCTCAAGGTACAAGTCGGAAACATGAAGCGCTACGATCCCGGTATCGAGTTCGCGCGCCGGTTCATCTGCTCCCGAATGGGCGGTAGATTTTCCGTCAGCGGCTGGTATTGCGATACCGAGGTTCGTCCCCAAATGCAGGCAAGTCTGCGGCTGCCGGTCCTTCGCAGCCCTCATCAGAAGAGCTTCGATCCGGTGTTCAAGAACGACCGCAAGGTCTACAAGCTAATGACCCACGGCAATCACCTGGTGAATACGCTGCGCTATCTCGGCGGTGAGATCGCGGCCGTACAGGCAACGCTCGCGGCGAAAAATCAGGACCTCTCCTGGCATGGTCTGTTGGAATTCACGGACGGAGCGAAAGGACACTTCGAGCTGACTACCGCCGTAAAGATGGACTGGCTGGAGGGCTTTCGAGTGCACGGCGAGCGGGGCAGCGTGGAGATTGAGTCGTATTTGCCATTTGAAGGGCGAGCCAGCCGTGTGCGGGTGTTCGATGCCGAACGGCGCGAATACACATCGCCGATTACGCCCGATAGCGACCCGTACGAGCGCCAGATCGAAGCTTTCGCGCGCGCCATTCAACACGACCAGCCGGTTACTCCGGACGTCTACGACGGAATAGAGGACATGCGGGTGCTGAGCGCGATACGGAAATCCGTGGAGATAAACGAATGGGTTCGATTGCGGTGAAAACGGTGCTGGTGACGGGCGCCAGCGGGCGGCTGGGGCGGCACGTAATCCCGCTGCTGCTGGAGCGGGGATACCGGGTGCGAGCCATGGTGCACCGAACCACGCTTCCGTCCGAATTCGCAGGAGAAGTGGAAACAGCGCCCGGCGATTTCGCCGATGGCGCCGCGCTGACGGAAGCCGTACAGAACGTGCAGGCGGTCTGCCACTTTGCAGCGCTCATGCCGCCTTCGCCGGACGATGATGTTTTCGAGGTCAACGTCCGCGGTACTTACCGCCTGCTCGAAGCAGTGGCATCCTGCGCCCAAAAACCGCGTTTCATCTTCGCCAGCACGGACGCGACCTACTGCACGGGCTGGAGCTTCGAGCCCTATCACTCGCCGATCGACGAGAACACGCCGCTGCGTCCCGTGCTTTTCTACGGAGTTTCGAAAGTGCTGGGCGAGCGGATGTGCGTCCACTTTCAAGACATTCATAAAATTCCGGTCGTTCGCCTGCGATTCGACTGGATTCTGACCGCACCAGAGGTGCTCGATATCTTCGTGAGCGCTCCGTATAAAGACCTGCTGGCGCCGGAGGATGCCGGCAAATGGGACGATCCGCAGGCGGTCAAAATTCCTCTCGAAGAGAACGGCCAGCCGTTCGTAGAGCAGGTCTGCGATGTGCGGGATTCGGCCCAGGGCGCCCTGCTGGCAGTGGAGAAAGAAGCCGCCGCGGGCCAGGTCTTCAACATAGCGGGTCCAGCGCCATTCACGTATTCCGAGACCGGGCCGAAACTGGCGAAACGCCTCGGCGTAGCCGCGGTGGAGGGCCGGTGCAAGGGACTGTATTCGTACGAAATCAGTAATGAAAAAGCGCGCGGTCTTCTTGGCTACCGGCCGCGCTATAGCGTCCTCGATTCGCTCGAAGACGCACTGAATGCCAAAGGAGTCGCACGATCCGCCGAGCTATGAAGCACCCATACGCCGCAGAGAACAGCCTGACCGAGAAGAACCTCCAGGCGGAGATCTTTTCCGTGCCCGTGGTGGCCGACGAGCTGGAGCGAATGTGGAGGATCAAGCGCCCTGAGATCGCGCGGATCGCCGCGGAGATCGCCGATCGAAAGCCTGCAAACATCTGCTTCTTTGGCAGCGGGGGCTCGTTTTCGGCGCTTTATAGCGGCTACTATGCGATGCTGCGATATACAGCGTTGCCCGCGCTCTACCTGATCAGCCCGGAAATAGTCAGCGCGATGCCGGCGGCGCTCGGCCCCAACTCGGTGGCTGTAGGAGCAAGCTATTCGGGTAGGACTGTCGACACGATGCACGCCAAGCGATATCTTGCGGAGCAGCAGGTTCCGCTGCTGGCGATCACGAAAAGCCCTGATGCGGAGCTGGCGGCTTCCGCCAACTGGTCGCTCAGTTACGATTCCATCGCGCTCTACAGTTCGCCGGCTTATCTAACCATGCTGCTGGCGGTGGAGTTGTGCCGTGTACGCCGGGAGTGGTGTGCGGAGATCGAAGCTTTCGAAGAGGCGCTCCACGATCTGCCATCTCTGCTGCGGCGCATTGCCGAATCCAGCCGGCAACTCGCCGCAGCCAGGGGCGCCGAACTCGACAGCAGCGAGAATCTCATCATCCTTGCCGGCGGCTGCTGTTACACGCTTGGCTATATGATGGCCTTCGACATGTTCGGAGAGTACCTGAAGCAGTATTGCTCGTTCATCCATTACGGCGAGTTTCGACATGGTCCTCTGGAGATCGTTGGACCGGGCGAGCCGACGATGATGTTCTTGATGGGGAACGATAGCTCCCGCCCGTTTGCACGTGCCACGCTGGAGTTCGGGCGGCGAAACGGAGCCCCTGCCGTAGTATTCGATGCCGCCGAGCTCGCGCCCAAGGCCCATCCGATGCTGGATGCCTTGGTGCTGTACCAATCACAGATCTGGCTGCTCTATGAATTGGCCTGCCGCCGCGGCATCGATCTGAACGCATACCGATACATGCACGTGGTGCCCTATGCGCCGGGAGACTCCTTTTACTAGGGTATGCGGGAGACATAGCGCGTGCTCACAATTGCTGTTTACGGCGACAACTGCATCGATCGGTATACGGCCCCGGCCCCAGCGGATTTTGTCGGCGGCAATGCCGTGAATGTCGCCGTGCACCTTGCCGCACAGGGAGCCCCTGTCGCCTACTTCGGCATTATCGGCGATGATGCCGAGGGCGCACTCGTTCGCGACGCGCTATCTGAGTGGAGCGTGGATGCGGGCGCGGTAGACATACGCCCGGGCGCG
>Ga0070741_10001653_pt1 | contig 65654 bp, 73 predicted proteins | sample Coa_R1_4_FD_66440 | JGI IMG/M metagenome (GOLD analysis project Ga0070741, IMG submission 66440) | Surface soil microbial communities from Centralia Pennsylvania, which are recovering from an underground coalmine fire - Coalmine... | ecosystem: Environmental > Terrestrial > Soil > Unclassified ...
GCCGACCGCGAGGCGTTCGAGGCCATCGACGTCAAGACGGGCGAGCCCGCCGTCCGCCGGCCGCTCGACACCGATCCGCTGTCCATGCTGGCGTTCAAGATCATGGACGACCCGCACGTGGGCTCGATCACGTTCTGCCGCGTCTATTCCGGCACGGTGAAGAGCGGCATGGCGCTCACCAACACCACGCGCGACCGCAAGGAGCGGGTGGGCCGCATGTATCTCATGCACGCCAACGAGCGCGAGCAGATCGAGGAAGCCTATGCCGGTGACATCATCGCGCTGGCCGGGCTCAAGGATACGCGCACGGGCGAGACGCTGTCGGACCCCAACAAGGCGGTGCTGCTCGAGAAGATGGAGTTCCCCAACCCCGTCATCGAGATGAAGATCGAGCCCAGGACCAAGGCCGACGTGGAGAAGATGGGCATCGCGCTGTCCAAGCTGGCGGCCGAGGACCCCTCGTTCCGCGTCTCGACCGACCAGGAGAGCGGCGAGACCATCATCAAGGGCATGGGCGAGCTGCATCTCGACATCAAGGTCGACATCCTCAAGCGCACGCACAAGGTCGAGGTGAACGTGGGTGCGCCGCAGGTGGCCTACCGCGAGACCTTGGCGCGCGCGACCGAGATCGACTACACGCACAAGAAGCAGACCGGCGGCACGGGCCAGTTCGCGCGCGTGAAGCTGCGGCTCGAGCCCAACGAGCCGGGCGCCGGCAACGAGTTCGAGAGCGAGATCGTCGGCGGCGTGGTGCCCAAGGAGTTCATTCCGGGCGTCGAGAAGGGCGTGCAGAGCGTGTGGGACTCGGGCGTGCTCATCGGCTTCCCGATGGTGGACACCAAGGTCACGCTGTTCGATGGCGCCTACCACGAGGTGGACTCCAGCGCGATCGCCTTCGAGATCGCCGCGCGCACGGCCATGCGCGAGGGGGCGACCAAGGCCGGCGTCAAGCTGCTCGAGCCGATCATGGACGTCGAGGTGGTGGCGCCCGGCGACTTCGTCGGCGGGGTGATCGGCGACCTCAACAGCCGGCGTGGGCAGATCCGCAGCCAGGAGATGCGCGGCAACGCCACGGTGATCCGCGCGCACGTGCCGCTCGCGAACATGTTCGGCTACGTGAGCCAGCTCAGGTCCATGAGCCAGGGCCGCGCCATGTACACCATGCAGTTCGCGCATTACGCGGAGGTTCCGCGCAACGTGGCGGAAGAAGTGAAGGCGAAGTACGCGTAACGCGGAGATAGGAGTGTTCGGCCTGGCACATCGTCGGGCCGGAGCGAAGGCAGAGAGGTAGGAGAGCCGAAATGGCCAAGGCGAAATTCGATCGGACGAAGCCGCACTGCAACGTTGGCACCATCGGTCACGTCGACCATGGCAAAACCACGCTGACGGCAGCGTTGACCAAGGTCAGTGCCGACCGGGGCTGGACGACGACGGCGGTCTCCTACGACGAGGTCGCGAAGGCCTCCGAGAGCCAGGGCCGGCGCGATCCGACCAAGATCCTGACGATTGCCACCTCGCACGTGGAGTACGCGACCGAGAAGCGGCACTACGCGCACGTGGACTGCCCGGGCCACGCCGACTACGTCAAGAACATGATCACGGGCGCCGCGCAGATGGACGGCGCCATCCTGGTCGTCTCCGCGGTCGATGGGCCGATGCCGCAGACGCGCGAGCACATCCTGCTGGCCCGCCAGGTCGGCGTGCCCTACATCGTCGTGTTCCTCAACAAGTGCGACGCGGTCGACGATCCCGAGCTCTTGGAGCTCGTGGAGATGGAGGTGCGCGAGCTGCTCTCCAAGTACCAGTTCCCGGGCGACGACGTGCCCGTGATCCGCGGTGCCGCCATCAAGGCGCTGCAGGGCGAGAAGGGGCCGCTGGCGGACGAGGCCATCATCAAGCTGTTCGAGGCGCTGGACACCTACATCCCGCTGCCCGAGCGTCCGAAGGACCAGCCGTTCCTGATGCCGATCGAGGACGTGTTCTCGATCTCCGGCCGCGGCACGGTGGTGACGGGGCGCATCGAGCGCGGCACCATCAAGGTGGGCGAGGAGGTGGAGATCGTCGGCATCCGCGACACGCAGAAGTCGGTGGTCACGGGCGTCGAGATGTTCCGCAAGCTGCTGGATGCGGGCGAGGCCGGCGACAACGTCGGCTGTCTGCTGCGCGGCATCGACAAGACGGCGGTGGAGCGCGGCCAGGTGCTGTGCAAGCCCGGCTCGATCAAGCCGCACAAGAAGTTCAAGGCCGAGGCCTACATCCTGACCAAGGAGGAGGGTGGCCGGCATACGCCCTTCTTCACCAACTACCGCCCGCAGTTCTACTTCCGCACGACCGACGTGACGGGCGTGGTGGCGCTGCCGGAGGGAACCGAGATGGTGATGCCGGGCGACAACGTGGCCGTGACGATCGAGCTCATCACGCCGATCGCCATGGAGGAGAAGCTTCGCTTCGCCATCCGCGAGGGCGGCCGCACTGTGGGTGCCGGTGTCGTCACCAGCATCATCGAATAGAGGGGATCTCGAGGGGCGCCCGGCAAAAACCGGGCGCTCCTTCAAGTTTGCGGCGAGGGCATGAGATGCAAAGCCAGAACATAAGAATAAGGCTGAAGGCCTTTGATCATCGCGTGCTCGATGCGTCCACGCGCGAGATCGTCAACACGGCCAAGCGCACGGGCGCGGAGGTGCGCGGACCCATTCCGCTGCCGACGCGGATCGAGCGCTTCACGGTCAACCGGTCGCCGCACATCGACAAGAAGAGCCGCGAGCAGTTCGAGATGCGCACGCACAAGCGGCTGCTCGACATTGTCGATCCCACGCCGCAGACGGTCGACGCGTTGATGAAGCTCGATCTGGCAGCGGGCGTCGACGTCGAGATCAAGCTCTGAGCGGATTTCGGGCTGCGCCGGCGGATCGGCCGCGCACCCGGCAGGGACGAGAGGAAGGCGGAACATGCGTTCCGGAGTGATAGCGCAGAAGGTGGGCATGACCCGCGTCTTCACGGAGGCGGGGGAGCATGTGCCCGTCACCGTGCTGAAGCTCGACAACGTGCAGGTGCTCGCGCACCGCACGGACGACAAGAACGGCTATACCGCCCTGCAGCTCGGCGCCGGCAGCCGCAAGGCCGGCCGCGTCACGCGCGCCGAGCGGGGGAACTTTGCCGTCTCCCAGGTCGAGCCCAAGCGCAAGCTTGCCGAGTTCCGCGTGAGCCCGGACAACCTGATCGAGGTGGGCGCCGAGATCACGGCCGACCACTTCGTCAAGGGCCAGCACGTGGACGTCACCGGCACGAACCAGGGCAAGGGTTTCCAGGGGCCGATGAAGCGGTGGCACTTCGGCGGCCTGCGCGCGACCCACGGCGTGTCGGTCAGCCACCGCAGCCACGGCTCCACCGGCCAGCGCCAGGACCCCGGCAAGGTCTTCAAGGGCAAGAAGATGGCCGGCCACATGGGCGACGTGCGCGTGACCACGCTCAACCTCGAGGTGGTCGACACCGACAAGGAGCGCGGCCTCGTGCTGGTGCGTGGTGCCGTGCCGGGCACCAGGGGCGGCTGGGTGCTGGTGCGTGACGCGGTCAAGCGGCCGCTGCCCAAGGAGGCGCCGAAGCCCGGCTCCTTCCGCAAGCCGGAGGCAGCGGCAGGCGCAGCGCCGGCCGAGGCTGCAGGCGTCTCACAAGCGGAGCAGAAGCCATGAAGGCCGCGGTCAAGACGCTCGACGCCCAGGATGCGGGCGAGGTGGAGCTCGACGACGCCATTTTCGGCCTCGAGCCGCGCAAGGACCTGATCCACCGCATGGTGCGCTACCAGCTGCTCAAGCGCATGGCGGGCACGCACCATGCCCAGGACCGCTCCGAGGTGACGGTCACGGGCAAGAAGATGTACAGGCAGAAGGGCACGGGCAACGCCCGCCACGGCGACAAGTCGGTGCCGCAGTGGCGGGGCGGCGGCAAGGTGTTCGGCCCCAAGCCGCGCAGCCACGCCATCGAGCTGCCGAAGAAGGTTCGCGCACTCGCGCTCAAGCACGCACTCTCCGCCAAGGCCAAGGCCGGCGAGATCGTCGTGCTGGACAAGGTGGCCTCGGCCGACGGCAAGACCAAGGGCCTGAAGGAGCGCTTCGGCAAGCTCGAGCTCACCAACGCCCTCATCATCGACGGGGCGGAGATCGAGCCGTCCTTCGCCATGGCCGCCCGCAACATCCCCAACATCGACGTGCTGCCCGTGCAGGGCATCAACGTCTACGACATCCTGCGCCGCAAGAGCCTGGTGCTCACCAAGGCGGCCGTGGAGGCGCTGGAGGCGCGCTTCAAATGAGCAAGAAGAAAAAGATGGATGCGCACGACGTGATCCGTGCGCCCGTGATCACCGAGAAGTCGACGCTGGTGTCGGAGTTCAACCAGGTGATCTTCAAGGTGGCGAAGGATGCGTCCAAGCCCGAGATCAAGGCGGCGGTGGAGCGGCTCTTCAACGTGAAGGTGAGGGCCGTCAACACCTACGTGCGCAAGGGCAAGAAGAAGACCTTCAAGAACATCCGCGCCTTGCTGAGCGACACCAAGCGCGCGGTGGTGACCCTCGAGGAGGGGCACTCCATCGACGTGACGACGGGACTCTAGTGTGATGATCGAGAAGTCCGCATCATCGCTCTGGGCTTGGTCGGGAAGCGGACTTCTCGATCTGAATCACACTAGCTCATTGATTTTGCTAGTGTCCTTCGGATCGCGAAATTCGTTCCGAGCTTGCCGCGCATGTAGACGAATTTCGCGATCAGGACACTAGGGGGCAGGCAGCCATGGCACTCAAGACATTCCGGCCGACCACGCCCTCGCTGCGCCAGCTCGTGCTGGTGGACCGCAGCACGCTGTGGAAGGGCGATCCGATCAAGGTGTTGACCGAGGGCAAGACCAAGTCCGGCGGGCGCAACAACTACGGGCGCATCACCACGCGGCACATCGGCGGCGGCCACAAGCAGACTTACCGCCGCGTCGATTTCAAGCGCTCCAAGCACGACATGGAGGCCAACGTGGAGCGGCTGGAGTACGACCCCAACCGCACCGCCTTCATCGCCCTGCTGAAATACCGAGACGGCACGTTTGCCTACATCCTGGCGCCGCAACGGCTTGGCGTCGGCGACACGGTGGTGGCCGGCACCAAGGCCGACGTGAAGCCCGGCAACGCCATGCAGCTCGCCTCCATGCCGATCGGCACCATCGTGCACAACATCGAGCTGAGGGCCGGCGGCGGCGGCAAGATCGCGCGCTCGGCCGGTGCCTATGCGCAGCTCGTCGGCCGCGACGCGGGATGGGCCATCCTGCGCCTCAACTCGGGTGAGACGCGTCGCGTGCGTGCCGAATGCATGGCCACCGTCGGCGCCGTCTCCAATCCCGACCACATGAACGAGACCACCGCCAAGGCCGGTCGCACGCGCTGGCGCGGCACGCGGCCGACGGTGCGCTCCATCGCCATGAACCCCATCGACCATCCCAACGGCGGCCGCACCAAGGGCGGCAAGCACTGGGCGACGCCGTGGGGCAAGCCGACCAAGGGCTACAAGACGCGCAAGAACAAGGCGACCGACCGGTTCATCATCCGCTCGCGCCACGCCTCGAAGTAAGGAGAGCCAGGTGTCACGCTCAGTCTGGAAAGGCCCGTTCGTCGACGGCTATCTGCTCAAGAAGGCCGAGACGGTGCGCGCCTCGGGCCGCAACGAGATTATCAGGATCTGGAGCCGGCGCTCGACGATCCTGCCCCAGTTCGTGGGACTGACGTTCGGCGTCTACAACGGGCAGAAGCACATTCCCGTCAGCGTGACGGAGGACATGATCGGGCACAAGTTCGGCGAGTTCTCGCCGACGCGGACGTTTCACGGCCACAGCGGCGACAAGAAAGCCGTGAAGGCGAAGGCGTAAGCTGGCAGAGCGGAAGGCGGATCGGCCATGGGCAAGCAGAAGCGGGAGCGCACCCTTTCCGACAGCGAGGCGCGGGCGGTGGCGAAGAATCTGCGGGTATCTCCGCAGAAGCTCAACCTGCTCGCCCAGCTGATCCGCGGCAAGAAGGTCGACACGGCGCTGGCGGACCTGGAGTTCTCCAGGAAGCGCATCGCCAAGGACGTGAGGAAGTGCGTGATGTCGGCCGTGGCCAACGCCGAGAACAACCACGGGCTCGACGTCAACGACCTGGTGGTGAAAGAGGCCTACGTGGGCAAGAACCTGGTGATCACGCGCTTCCACGCCCGCGGCCGCGGCCGCATGAGCCCGATCGAGAAGCCGTTCGCGCAGCTCACCGTGGTGGTGAAGGCGCAAGAGGAAGAGACACAAGCCGAGGACGCCGAATAATGGGTCACAAGGTCAATCCCGTCGGGCTGCGCGTCGGCATCAACCGCACGTGGGACAGCCGCTGGTTCGCCAGCCGCGGCGAGTACGGCCGACTGCTGCACGAGGACATGCACATCCGCGACCATATCCTGGAGCAGCGCCGGCAGGCCGGCATCTCCAAGGTCGTGATCGAGCGGCCGCACAAGAAGTGCCGCGTCACCGTGCACACGGCCAGGCCCGGCGTGCTGATCGGCAAGAAGGGCGCCGATATCGAGAAGCTGAGGGGCGAGCTCGCCAAGCTCACGTCGTCGGAGGTGCACCTCAACATCGTCGAGGTGAGGAAGCCCGAGATCGACGCCACCCTCGTGGCCGAGACCATCGCCCAGCAGCTCGAGCGCCGCGTGGCCTTCCGCCGCGCCATGAAGCGCGCCGTGCAGTCGGCCATCCGGCTGGGCGCTCTCGGCATCCGCATCAACTGCTCGGGCCGCCTCGGCGGGGCCGAGATCGCCCGCGTGGAGTGGTATCGCGAGGGCCGCGTGCCGCTGCACACGCTGCGCGCCGACATCGACTTCGGCTACGGGCTGGCCAAGACGGCCTACGGCGTGATCGGCGTGAAGGTGTGGATCTTCAAGGGCGAGATCATGGAGCACGATCCCATGGCGGCCGAGAAGCGCGCCATCGAGGCCCAGGAGGGCGGCGGAGGCGGCCGGCGCAGGGGCGGCGGAGGCGACCGCGGTGGCGAGGGCTGGGCCGGCGAGCGCCAGTCCGAGCCGGCGAAGGCCTGAAGGTAGGACACCATGCTGCAACCGGCACGCACCAAGTACCGCAAGGCCTTCAAGGGCCGCATCCACGGCCAGGCCAAGGGCGGAACCGCGCTGAACTTCGGGTCCTTTGGGCTCAAGGCCGTGGAGCCCGAACGGATCACTGCGCGCCAGATCGAGGCGGCGCGGCGCGCCATCACGCGCGCCATGAAGCGCGCGGGGCGCGTGTGGATCCGCGTCTTCCCCGACGTGCCGGTCACCAAGAAGCCGGCCGAGGTGCGCATGGGCTCGGGCAAGGGCGCGCCCGAGCTGTGGGTGGCCCGCGTCAAGCCGGGCCGGATCATGTTCGAGCTCGACGGCGTCAACGAGGCCACCGCGCGCGAGGCGCTGGAGCTGGGCGCGGCCAAGCTCCCCATCAAGACGCGCATCGTCAAGCGGCAGGCATGAGGGCGCAAGGACGAGAGGCCATGAAAGCCGAGGACATCAGGACCATGTCGCCGGACCAGCTCGACGAGGAGCTGGTGCGGCTCAAGAAGGAGCAGTTCAACCTGCGCTTCCAGCGCGCGTCCGGGCAGCTCGAGAACACGTCTCGGGTGCGCGAGGTGCGCCGCGACATCGCCCGCATCAAGACGGTGCAGGCGGAGAAGCGCAACGGCGGGAGCCCCGGTGCGGGCAAGGCGAAGGGGTGAGGATTTAGTCGATGCCGAAGCGCGTTCTGCAGGGTGTGGTGGTCTCCGACAAGAACACCAAGACGGTGGTGGTCGAGGTCGAGCGCCGCTACACGCATCCGCTGTTCAAGAAGACGGTGCGCCGTTCCAAGAAGTTCCATGCGCACGACGAGGACGAGACGTTCAAGGTGGGCGACATCGTCTTCATCGAGGAGAGCCGGCCGATCTCCAAGAACAAGCGCTGGGTGGTGCTGAAGGACAAGAAGGCCTGACGCGCGGCGAGCAGGATGAGCGGGTGCCTGCGCCGAGCACGGACCCGGGTGGATTGGAGAGCCGGAAGATCCGGCAGGGTGAGACGAGACGAGGACGGTCGCGATGATCCAGATGGAGACCAATCTCGACGTGGCCGACAACTCCGGCGCGCGGCGTCTGCAGTGCATCAAGGTGCTGGGCGGCTCCAAGCGCCGCTACGCCACCGTCGGCGACACCATCGTGGTGACGGTCAAGGAGGCGATCCCGCGCGGTCGCGTCAAGAAGGGCGAGGTGATGAAGGCGGTCGTGGTGCGCACCGCCAAGGGCGTGCGCCGCCCCGACGGCTCGCTCATCCGCTTCGATCGCAACGCGGCCGTGCTGATCAACCCGCAGGGCGAGCCGGTCGGCACGCGCATCTTCGGGCCGGTCACACGCGAGCTCAGGGCCAAGAACCACATGAAGATCGTCAGCCTCGCCCCGGAGGTGCTGTGATGGCGGCCGCCAAGATCAAGAAGGGCGACCAGGTGATCGTGCTGGCCGGCCGCGACAAGGGCAAGAAGGGCGAGGTCTTCCAGGTGATGCCGAGCGAGGGCCGGGCGCTCGTGCGCGGCGTCAACGTGGTGCGCCGGCACCAGCGCCAGACCGCGCAGCAGGAGGGCGGCATCCTCGCCAAGGAGGCGCCGATCCATTTGTCGAACCTGGCGCTCGAGGACCCCAAGGACGGCAAGCCGACCCGCATCGGGTTCAAGGTGCTGGGCGACGGGCGCAAGGTGCGCGTCGCCAAGCGCTCCGGCGAGGTCATCGAGGACAAGAGATAAGCCATGGCCGAAGACGACAAGCCAGCGAAGGGCCAGAAGCCCGAGCGGGCGCCCAAGGCGGCGGCCGGCGAGAAGCCGGCGCGGCAGGGCAAGCCCGAGGGCGGCGCCGAGAAGTCCGGCAAGGGTGCGCCGAGGGAGGGCAAGGGTGCCAAGGCGGCTCCCAAGGCCGCCGAGAAGGTGGCGCGCACCCCGCGCCCCAAGGACTACAAGCCGCGCATGAAGACGCACTACGAGAAGGTGGTGCGCGAGGAGCTGGCCAAGCAGTTCGGCTACCAGAACCGGATGCAGATCCCGCGCATCGAGAAGATCGTGCTCAACATGGGCGTGGGCGAGGCCGTCAACGACCGCAAGAAGGTGGATTCGGCGGCCAGGGACCTCGGCCGCATCGCCGGCCAGCGCCCCGTGATCACGCGGGCCCGCAAGTCGATCGCCACCTACAAGGTGCGCGAGAAGATGCCGATCGGCTGCAAGGTGACGCTGCGCGGCGACCGCATGTACGAGTTCGTCGACCGGCTGGTGACGATCGCGCTGCCGCGGGTCAAGGACTTCAGGGGCCTCAACCCCAAGAGCTTCGACGGCCGCGGCAACTTCGCCCTGGGTCTCAGGGAGCACATCGTGTTCCCCGAGATCAACTACGACGAGGTGGACGAGATCTGGGGCATGGACGTGATCGTGTGCACGACGGCCCGCAATGACGACGAGGCGCGCGCGCTGCTGCGCGGCTTCAATTTCCCGTTTCGCAGCTAGGGTCCGCCAGGCAGGGACCCGCGGAGGAAGGCATGGCCAAGCAGAGTTCGGTCAACAAGAACAACCGGCGCCGGAAGATGGTCGCGCGCTATGCGGCCAAGCGCAAGAAGCTCAAGGGCGTCGCCGGCGACCTGACGAGGCCCGCCGAGGAGCGTTTCGCCGCGCGCCTGAAGCTCGCCCAGCTGCCGCGCAACTCGTCGGCCACGCGCATCCGCAACCGCTGCGAGCTCACGGGCCGCGCGCGCGGCTACTACCGCAAGCTCAAGGTGTGCCGCAACATGCTGCGCGAGCTGGCGAGCCAGGGGCTGATCCCCGGCATGGTCAAGTCGAGCTGGTAAGGAGGCACGAGACGCGATGAACGATCCGCTCGGCGATATGCTCACCCGCATCCGCAATGCGCAGGAGCGCCGCCGCCCGAAGGTGACGTCGCCCGCTTCGAAGCTGCGCGCGCGGGTGCTCGACGTGCTGGTGGATGAAGGTTACATCCGCGGCTACGCGCGCGTCGACCACAAGAACGGTCCGTCGGAGTTCGAGATCGAGCTCAAATACGCCAACGGCCAGCCCGCGATCCGCGAGATCAGCCGCGTGTCGAAGCCGGGCCGGCGCGTCTACAAGGCGGTGCGCGATCTCACCAGCGTGGCCAACGGCCTCGGCGTCGCCATCCTGTCGACGCCAAAAGGCGTCATGTCGGACTCGCGCGCTCGCGAGGAGAACGTGGGCGGCGAGATTCTCTGCAACGTCTTCTAGAGGCGCGCCTTCCAAAGGCGTATCGGGACGGCCCCGCATCGCAACGCAAGGAAACGGCAATGTCGCGCATTGGCAGAAACCCGGTCGTCGTGCCCGCGGGCGTGACCGCGACGGTCGAGGGGCAGACCGTGAAGATGAAGGGGCCGAAGGGCGAGCTCTCCTTCACCTGCCCGGAAGAGATCGAGGTCAAGAAGGGCGCAACCGGCATCGAGGTGAAGCCGCGCGAGGAGACCAAGCTGGCCCGCTCCATGTGGGGCACGGCCCGCACGCGGGTCGTCAACCTCGTCGACGGCGTCACCAAGGGCTATTCGCACACGCTCGAGATCCACGGCGTGGGGTTCCGCGCCGCGCTCAAGGGCAAGGACACCCTGCAGCTGCAGGTGGGGTTCAGCCACGACGTGATCCACAAGATCCCGGCGGGCGTGGACGTGAAGGTGACGGGCGCCAAGCAGGAGGTCATCGAGGTCTCCGGCATCGACAAGCAGAAGGTGGGGCAGATGGCGGCCGAGATCCGCGCCTCGCGCCCGCCCGAGCCCTACCAGGGCAAGGGCATTCGCTATCGCGGGGAGTACATCCACCGCAAGGAAGGCAAGAAGAAGTGAGGTGCCGCCCATGCACGGCAAGTTGAACCAGTTCGAGCGCCGCCAGCAGCGGGTCCGCCGTGTGCTGGCCGGGAGCAGGAGCGGCCGGCCGCGGCTCTCCGTGTTCCGCTCGTCCAAGCACATCTATGCCCAGGTGATCGACGACGCGAAGGGCCACACCGTGGCCTCCGCCTCGAGCCTGGAGAAAGACCTCAAGGGGCAGCTCAAGACCGGCGCCGACAAGGCGGCGGCGGCGGCGGTCGGCAAGCTGCTCGCCGAGCGCGCGCGCAAGGCGGGCATCGACAAGGTGATGTTCGACCGGGGCGGCTACCGCTATCACGGGCGCATCAAGGCCCTGGCCGACGGTGCGCGCGAAGGCGGCCTCAATTTCTAGAACGCAAGGAAAGGCATGACCCGTGGCTCGCAACCCGCATAGAGACAGGGACCGCAAGGGCGATCGCGAGGAGCGCGACAGCGAGTTCTCCGACAAGCTCGTGCATATCAACCGTGTGGCCAAGGTGGTCAAGGGCGGCAAGCGCTTCGGCTTCGCGGCGCTGGTCGTCGTCGGCGACCAGAAGGGCCGCGTCGGCTTCGGCCACGGCAAGGCGCGCGAGGTGCCGGAGGCGATCCGCAAGGCGACGGATGCAGCCCGCCGCAGCCTCATCCGCGTGCCGCTGCGCGAGGGGCGCACGCTGCACCACGACTCGGAAGGCCGCCACGGCTCCGGCAAGGTGGTGCTGCGCTCGGCGCCCCCGGGCACGGGCATCATCGCCGGCGGGCCGACGCGCGCGGTGTTCGAGATGCTGGGCGTGCACGATGTGGTGGCGAAGTCGCTCGGCAGCACCAACCCCTACAACATGGTGCGTGCCACCTTCGACGCGCTGAAGGGGCAGGAGAACCCGCGCGGCGTGGCGGCGCGGCGCGGCAAGAAGGTGAGCGAGATCGTGGCGCGCCGGCGCGACGGCTCGGCGGCCGACGCCGAGACGGCGGGCGAGGCGGCGTAAGCGAGGTGGCGTGCCATGGCAGCTAAGAAGTCCGGCAAGACCCTCACGGTCGAACAGATCGCGAGCGCCAATCGCCGGCCGAAGATCCAACAGCAGACGCTGATCGGTCTCGGCCTCAACAAGATCCGCCGGCGCAGCACGCTCGAGGATACGCCGGCCGTGCGCGGCATGATCCACAAGATCCGGCACCTGGTGCGGGTCGTCGAAGACAAGGCCTGAGAGCGGCGCGGCCGCGGGAGCAGCGAATTTCCATGCGTCTCAACGAGCTCAAAGACAACCCGGGATCGCGCAAGATGCGCCTGCGCATTGGGCGCGGCATCGGCTCCGGCATGGGCAAGCAGGGCGGCCGCGGCGGCAAGGGCCAGACGGCCCGTACCGGCGTGCGCCTGGGCGGCTTCGAGGGTGGCCAGATGCCGCTCCACCGGCGCTTGCCCAAGCGCGGTTTCAACAAGCGCGACCGGAGGGTGTTCAACGAGGTCTCGCTGGAGCGGCTGCAGGCGGCCGTGGACGCCAACCGCCTCGATCCGGCCAAGCCCGTGGACGTGGCAGCGCTGCAGGCAGCGGGCATCGTGCGCCGCCCGCTCGACGGCGTGCGCATCCTGGGCGGAGGGGAGCTCAAGGCCAAGCTGGCCCTTACCGTGGACCATGTGAGCGCGGGCGCGAAGGCCGCCATCGAGGGGGCCGGCGGCTCCATCACGCTGATCGAGCGCAAGGTGCTCCCCGCCGACGAGGCCAAGCGGCAGAAGTCGGCCGCCAAGAAGGCCAAGGCCGGCAAGACGAAGAAGCCCGCGGCGAGCGAGGAGTAGGTCCCGCGCCGGCGCCGCGTCCGGGTGGGGAGCGCGGACACCGGCCGCGCGCGGAAATGCCCGCCCGCCCGCGCTTGCGCCGCCCCGCCGTCCGTCCCATGTTCATGGGGCCTGGAGGCGACGAGGGGGGCCTAGCCGCGGTCTCCGGGAGAGACCAAGGAGAGGACTGATGGTTTCCGCCGCCGAGCAACTCGCCGCCAATCTCAATTTCGGTGCCTTCGCCAAGGCCGAGGAGCTCAAGAAGCGGATCTGGTTCACGCTGGCGGCGCTCGTCGTCTACCGGCTCGGCACCTACATCCCGATCCCCGGCATCAACCCGGCGGCTTTTGCGGAATCCTTCCGCGCCCAGTCCTCCGGCATCCTCGGCATGTTCAACATGTTCGCCGGCGGCGCGGTGGAGCGCATGGCGATCTTCGCCCTCAACATCATGCCCTACATCTCCGCCTCCATCATCATGCAGCTGATGACGAGCGTGGTGCCCACGCTCGAGGCGCTGAAGAAGGAGGGCGAGCAGGGCAGGAAGCAGATCAACCAGTACACCCGCTACATGACGGTGGCTCTGGCGGCCTTCCAGGCCTACGGCATCGCCTTCGGGCTGGAGGGCTCACGGGGAGCACATGGCCCCGTGGTGATCGATCCGGGCTGGTTCTTCCGCATCTCCACCGTGGTGACGCTGGTGGGCGGCACCATGTTCCTGATGTGGCTCGGCGAGCAGATCACCGCGCGCGGGGTCGGCAACGGCACGTCGCTCATCATCATGTCGGGCATCGTCGCGGGGCTGCCCGGGGCGCTGGCCGGGCTGCTCGAGCTGTCGCGCCAGGGGGCCATCACCTGGCCGCTGCTCATCGGCCTGCTGGCCCTGATGCTGGGTGTGGTCGCCGCCATCGTGTTCATCGAGCGCGCCCAGCGCCGCCTGCTGGTCCAGTACCCCAAGCGGCAGATGGGCAACCGCATGTTCCAGGGCGACGCCTCGCACCTGCCGCTGAAGCTCAATTCCTCGGGCGTCATCCCGCCCATCTTCGCCTCCTCGCTGCTGCTGCTGCCGATCACGGCGGCGCAGTTCGCGCAAGGCGCGGGACCCGACTGGCTCAACGGCATCGTCGCCCTGCTGGGCCGCGGTCAGCCGCTCTATCTCGCCATCTACGTGGCGCTCATCGTGTTCTTCGCCTTCTTCTACACGGCCATCGTCTTCAATCCGCAGGAGACGGCGGACAACCTGCGCAAGTACGGCGGCTTCCTGCCGGGCATCCGGCCGGGCACCAAGACGGCCGAGTACATCGACTACGTGCTGACCCGCATCACCGTCATCGGCGCCATCTACCTGGCGGTCGTGTGCGTGTTGCCGGAGCTGCTGATCTCCTATGCCGGCGTGCCCTTCTACTTCGGCGGTACCTCGCTGCTCATTGCCGTGAGCGTGACGATGGATACGGTCGCGCAGATCCAGGGCCACCTGCTGGCGCATCAATACGAGGGCCTCATCAAGAAGGCCAAGCTCAGGGGGGCGACGAGGCGATGATGAACCTGATCCTGCTGGGCCCGCCGGGCGCCGGCAAGGGCACGCAGGCCAAGGAGATCGCGGCCAAGCACGGCCTCGTCCAGCTCTCGACCGGGGACATGCTGCGCGCGGCCGTGGCAGCCGGCAGCGAGGTCGGGCGGCGCGCCAAGGCCATCATGGACAAGGGCGAGCTCGTTCCCGACGAGGTCGTGATCACCATCATCTCCGAGCGCATGGACGCGGCCGACTGCAAGGGTGGCGCCATCCTCGACGGCTTTCCGCGCACGCTGGCCCAGGCCGCGGCGCTCGACGCCATGCTCAAGCAGAAGCGGCGCAAGCTCGATGCCGTCATCGAGCTGAGGGTCGACGACAACCAGCTGATCGAGCGCATCGTCGGGCGCTTCACCTGCGCCAAGTGCGGCGAGGGCTATCACGACCGCTTCAAGCGCCCCAAGGTGCGGGGCGTGTGCGACGTGTGCCAGTCGACCGAGTTCACGCGCCGGCCCGACGACAACGCCGAGACCGTGACGAGGCGCCTCATGGTCTACTACCGGGAGACCTCGCCCCTGATCGGCTACTACTTCTGCAAGGGCAACCTGCGCACGGTGGACGGCATGGCCCCGATCGCGCGTGTGACCAAGGAAATCGAGAAGATCCTGGCAAGCCTAGGCTGAGCCGGTGCTGTGGTGAGGCAGGTATACCAGGTGGTTGACGGATGTGGGTGCCTCGGCTAAAAGACGCTCGCTTTCGACTTGAAAATCAGCAATCGGGCCGGGCGGACGTGGCGCCGGGGCCGATTTGCGTGCGTTTTCAAGGGTGTGGACCGGTATCGTGCGGCGGGCGATCCCGGCAGGTTGAACGGCGCCGTTTCAGGAGACAGATGTGGCCCGTATTGCAGGCGTGAACATCCCTACGCAGAAGCGCGTGATCATTGCCCTCCAGTATATTCACGGCATCGGACCGAAATTCGCCAAGGAGATCTGTCAGAAGGCCGGCATCCCCGAGGAGCGCCGCGTCAATCAGCTGACCGACGCCGAGGTGCTGCAGATCCGTGAGACCATCGACCGCGACTACGTGGTGGAGGGCGACCTGCGGCGCGAGGTGGCTATGAACATCAAGCGGCTGATGGACCTGGGCTGCTATCGCGGCCTGCGCCACCGCCGCGGCCTGCCCGTACGCGGCCAGCGCACGCACACCAATGCCCGCACTCGCAAGGGCAAGGCGCGGCCGATCGCCGGCAAGAAGAAGGCCACGGCCTGAGGGCTCGTCTCGACACTCACGGGCAGCCGGAGGCACGGTCCGCGGCTGCCGTTCACTCGTCCCGGAGATCGTACTGAATGGCCAAAGAGCAGCAGCAGCAGACCGGTCGCGCCAAGCCGCGCCGGCGCGAGCGCAAGAACATCACCTCGGGCGTGGCGCACGTGAGCGCCACGTTCAACAATACGATGATCACCATCACCGACGCGCAGGGCAACACCATTGCCTGGTCGTCATCCGGCACCATGGGCTTCAAGGGCTCCCGCAAGTCGACGCCCTATGCCGCGCAGATGGCCGCGGAGGACGCCGGCAAGAAGGCCATGGAGCACGGCATGAAGGTGCTCGAGGTGGAGGTGATGGGTCCGGGGTCCGGGCGCGAGTCGGCGCTGCGGGCGCTGCAGGCCGTCGGCTTCCAGATCACGTCGATCCGGGACGTGACGGCGATTCCCCACAACGGCTGCCGGCCGCGCAAGCGCCGCCGGGTGTGACGACGAGGCACTCGAGCATTTCCGCGGGCCGCCGCCCTCCCCCGGCCGCCGCCCGCGCTCCCACAACCAGGACATCGCGAGGCCTAAAGTGGCAAACGTGTTGCAGAAGAACTGGCAGGACCTGATCAAGCCGACCAAGCTCGAGATCGTCTCGGGCCGGGCCAAGAACAGGGTGGCGACCATCGTCGCCGAGCCGCTGGAGCGCGGCTTCGGCATGACGCTGGGCAATGCGCTGAGGCGCGTGCTCCTCTCCTCGCTGCAGGGCGCGGCGATCACCACGGTGCACATCGACGGCGTGCTGCACGAGTTCTCCTCGATCCCCGGCGTGCGCGAGGACGTCACCAACATCGTCCTCAACATCAAGGAGATCGCGCTGCGCGTCCATTCCGAGGGCGTCAAGCGCATGGTGCTCAAGAAGGAAGGCCCCGGGCAGGTGAAGGCCTCCGACATCGAGGCGAGCTCGGAGGTGGAGATCCTCAATCCGGAGCACGTGATCTGCACCCTCGACCAGGGCGCCTCCATCCGCATGGAGTTCACGGCGGCCATGGGCAAGGGCTACGTGCCGGCGGAGCGCAACCGGCCCGACGACGCGCCCATCGGCCTGATCCCCGTCGACAGCCTCTACAGCCCGGTCAAGAAGGTCTCCTACCGGGTCGAGAACACCCGCGAGGGACAGATCCTCGACTACGACAAGCTCACCATGACGGTGGAGACGGACGGCTCCGTCACCGCCGAGGACGCGGTGGCGCTGGCGGCGCGCATCCTGCAGGACCAGCTCGCCGTGTTCATCAACTTCGAGGAGCCCAAGAAGGCCATCGAGGAGGCGGCCAAGCATCCCGAGCTCGCCTTCAACGCGGCGCTGCTCAAGAAGGTGGACGAGCTCGAGCTCTCCGTGCGCTCGGCCAACTGCCTGAAGAACGACAACATCGTCTACATCGGCGACCTCATCCAGAAGACCGAGGCCGAGATGCTGCGCACCCCGAACTTCGGGCGCAAGTCCTTGAACGAGATCAAGGAGGTGCTGGCCAGCATGGGGCTGCATCTGGGCATGGAGGTGCCGAACTGGCCGCCTGACAACATCGAGGATCTCGCCAAGCGGTTCGAGGACCAGTATTGAGCGAACAAGGCAGTCGGCAATAGGCAGTAGGCAGTCGAACGATCCTATTGCCGATTGCCCACTGCCTCATCAATGCGAGGCCATAGAACCTCGCTCGCAAACAACGAAAGGGTACACCGATGCAGCATCGCAGACTGGGCCGGCGCTTCAGCCGGGACAGCGGCCACCGTCAGGCCATGTTCTCCAACATGGCCGCATCCCTGATCCGCCACGAGCAGATCGTCACGACGCTGGCCAAGGCCAAAGACTTGAAGCGCGTGATGGACAAGTACATCACGCTGGCCAAGCGCGGCGACCTCAACTCGCGCAGGCTCGCTGCCGCGCGCATGCGCGACGAGGCGATGGTCAAGAAGCTCTTCGACACCCTGGGGCCCCGCTACAAGGACCGCAGCGGCGGCTATACCCGCGTGCTCAAGGCCGGCTACCGCTATGGCGATTCCGCCCCTGTCGCGGTCATCGAGCTCGTCGATCGCGACGAGAGCGTGAAGGGCGTGGAGGACAAGGCCCGCTCCGACGCCATGAAAGAGGCAGCGGCGAACGCGTGACGCGCCGCCCGCTGCAGCCTCGCGGGCAGCAGCCTCGTAGGTTGGGTCGAGCGCGAGCGCAGACCCAACGCGTTCCAGAATCGCCGTTTTTTGTCGGGTCATCGCTTGCGCTCGACCGGATCTGGGCTGCTTCGGCAACCTTCTAAGGTCCGGGCGTCGGCTGTATATTGCGCGATGGCGCGGGGCTTCCGCGCCCCGGGGCGGCAGAAGGATGAAAGCGGTATGAAGCGCGACAGGGCGGCAGTCTGGGGCCTGGCCATTGGGCTGGCGGCGTGGGCGGGCTTCGCCCTCACGGCAGCTGCCCCGGCCGGCGCCCAGCGCAGGGAGGTGCCGCCGTCGCGGGAGGCCGCGCAATACTCCTTCGCCCCCATCGTGCGGAAAGCTGCGCCCGCGGTCGTCAACGTCTACGTGCGCGCCCGCGTGTCCACCTTCGTCTCGCCCTTCGCCGACGACCCGCTGTTCGGCCGCCTGTTCGGCGAACGGTTCGGCATGCCGCAGGAGCGCATCCAGAACTCGCTGGGCTCGGGCGTCATCGTCAGCCCCGAGGGCATCGTCGTCACCAACACGCACGTCGTCAAAGTGGGCGGCGCCGCCGAGATCCGGATCGCGCTCCACGACCGGCGCGAGTTCGACGCCAAGGTGATCCAGATGGACGAGAAGTCCGACATCACCGTGCTGCGGATCGAGGGCGGTGAAGGCCGCTTCCCCTACCTGGAGTTCGAGAACTCCGACGCCGTCGAGGTCGGCGACCAGGTGCTGGCGATCGGCAACCCCTTCGGCGTGGGCCAGACCGTCACCAGCGGCATCATTTCGGCGCTCGCCCGCACCGAGGTGGGGAACTCTGAAGCGCAGGTGTTCATCCAGACGGATGCCGCCATCAATCCGGGCAACTCCGGCGGCGCGCTGGTCGACATGGCGGGCCGGGTGGTGGGCATCAACTCGGCGATCTTCTCGCGCTCCGGCGGCTCGCACGGCGTGGGCTTCGCAATCCCCTCCAACATGGTCAAGCTCGTCGTCGACAGCGCAGTGGCGGGGCGCAAGCTGGAGCGGCCGTGGCTCGGCGCGAAGCTTGATACGGTGACGCGCGAGATGGCCGAGGCACTGGGGCTCGAGCGGGTGTCGGGCGCCATTGTCGCGCGCGTGAGCGAGAAGGGCCCGGCGGTGGAGGCCGGGTTGCGCCCGGGTGACGTGATCCTCGCCGTGGACGGCTACGAGGCCCCGGACGCACGGGCCGTCCAGTACCGTCTCACGACGCACGGGCTCGGCAGCCGCGCGCGCCTCGACGTCTACCGCAAGGGCCAGCGGCTCGCCGTCGAGATCGCGCTGCGCGGAGCGCCGCCGGCGGGCAAGGATGACGTGCGCAACCTGTCAGGCGTCCATCCGTTCGACGGCGCCCGCGTCGCCAACCTGATGCCGGCGGTGGCCGAGGAGCTCGGCATCGAGGACCAGGAGGGCGTGGTCATTCTCTCCGTGCGGCCGAACTCGCGCGCGGCGCGCATCGGCTTCAGCGCCGGCGACGTGATTCAGCAGGTGGGACGCACCAAGATCGAGACGGTCAACGAGCTGGAGGCGGCGCTGAGGGAGCGCCAGCAGGTGTGGCAGATCGTGCTCAAGCGCGGCAACCAGACGGTGCGGCTGCAGCTGGCGGGATGATCGTCTCCCGTAGGGCGCAAAAGGCGAAGCCGTATTGCGCCGAATTGGCGCCGTTTGATCGGCGCAATACGGCTGACGCCTATTGCGCCCTACAGGCTATGATCGGCCGATGACCAACCTGTTCCAAGCCGCGGGCCTCGAGAAGGAGGCACCGCGTCCGCTCGCCGACCGGCTGCGGCCGAAGCGGCTCGCCGACGTCGTCGGCCAGGACCACCTCGTAGGGCCCGAGGGCACGCTCACGCGCGCGCTCAGAAGCGGGCGCCTGCAGAGCATGATCCTGTGGGGTCCGCCCGGCACCGGCAAGACCACGGCGGCACGGCTGCTGGCGGACGAGACCAACCTCGCCTTCGAGCAGCTGTCGGCGATCTTTTCGGGCGTGCAGGATCTGCGCAAGGCCTTCGACCGGGCCAAGAGCCGGCGCGAGACGGGCAAGGGCACGCTCCTCTTCATCGACGAGATCCATCGCTTCAACCGCTCCCAGCAGGACAGCTTCCTCCCCTACATGGAGGACGGCACGATCACCCTCGTCGGTGCGACCACCGAGAATCCGTCGTTCGAGCTCAACGGCGCGCTGCTCTCGCGCGCGCTCGTGCTGGTGTTCCACCGCCTCGACGAGCCGGCGCTGGAGAAGCTGCTGGCCCGGGCGGAGAAGGAGGAGGGGCGGCCGCTGCCGCTCGACCCCGAGGCGCGGGCGACCCTGAAGGCCATGGCCGACGGCGACGGCCGCACCATCCTCAACATGGCCGAGGAGATCTACGGTGCGCTGGCGCCCGGCTCCGCATCCATCGATCGCGCCGCGCTCACCGAGCTGGTGCAGCGCCGTGCTCCGCTCTACGACAAGTCGCGCGACGGCCACTACAACCTCATCAGCGCGCTGCACAAGGCCGTGCGCGGCTCCGATCCCGACGCCTCGCTCTACTGGCTCGCGCGCATGCTGGTGGGCGGCGAGGACCGGCTCTACATCGCCCGGCGCCTGGTGCGCATGGCGATCGAGGACATCGGGCTCGCCGACCCGCAGGCGGTGGTGCAGGCGCTCGCGGCGAAGGATGTGTTCGACTTCCTGGGCAGCCCCGAGGGCGAGCTGGCGCTCGCCCAGACGGTGATCTACCTGGCGACCGCGCCCAAATCCAATGCCGGCTACGTGGCCTTCGGCGCCGCCATGCGCGCGGCCAAGGAGAGCGGAAGCCTAGCGCCGCCCAAGCACATCCTCAACGCGCCGACGCGGCTGATGCGGGACGAGGGCTACGGCGCCGGCTACGAGTATGACCACGGCACCGAGGAGGCCTTCTCGGGCCAGAACTATTTCCCGGACGGCATGGCGCGCGAGCAGTTCTACGATCCCGCTGGCCGCGGCTTCGAGGCGGAGGTGAAGCGGCGGCTGGAGCACTGGGCGAAGCTGCGGGCGAGGCGGAACCCTTCGTAGGTTGTGTCAAGCGAGGCGCGTAGGGTGGAATAGGCGTCAGCCGTATTCCACCCGTGTCGTGACGCGTGCGGCTCGGCGCAATACGGCTTCGCCTCTTGCGCCCTAGGACCTATACTGCGGCCTCTCGCACCGGCAGCGTCAGGAGCCGTCGATGGTAGCGTTCAGGGATCTCTGGTACCGGCACCCCGCCAACAACTCGACGCAGTATCCCTGCATCGCGCCCTACACGCTCACCAACATGGAGGGCACGCGGGTGCAGCAGGGATTCCCCGTGTTCGGCAACCAGTGCTCGATCCGCATGGGCGTGTGCCTCAAGAACGCCGGCGTGCCGCCCGGCGCCGTGCACGCCACCACCTGCGCGGTCCATCCGGCGGAGGAGATGCACACCGTGCGCGCCACGGAGCTTGCGCATGCGCTTGCCGGGGCCTCCATCGAGGGCGTGGGCAAGGTCGAGCGGATCACCGGCACGGAAGCGTCCCACTTCTACAGCAAGCTCTACGGCCGCACCGGCATCATCTATGTCCAGGACTACTGGAAGCGTCACGGCGAGACCACGCCCACCGGCGACCACATCGACGTGTGGAACGGCTACCGTTCGTCCACCAAGTGGCTGATGGAATGGTTCTCCTGGCTCGGCTACTACTCCAACTATGTCCAGGCCAAGGAAATCTGGTTCTGGGACGTGAAATAGCGGTGCGCCCTTCGCGCCGACGCTCGGAGTGAGCCCATGCGCTATCTCATCGCCATGCTGGTCGCCGCCGTCGTGACCCTGCTCGTCACCCTGTTCGTCAGCCCGAGTGTGGCGAGCATGGTGGTCGACCGCTTCACCTTCGAGAGCCCCGACGAGGTCGGCAACCTCGAGGACGGCGTCTACATGCTGACCAACCTTGCCGGCCTGATCGTGGGCTGGGTCCTGGGATGGGTCGTCGGCGGCCGCCTGGTGACGCCCCCGGCCCCGCCGGCCTGAGCTTTCGCCGCCGTCGCGGCTCAGGCTACCTCTGTGCCTCCCCTCTTTTCAATGGGCCGTGGAGCCCGAGCTGAGCGCGGTTCGCCCTCATGCTCCCGCATTGCCTCAAGCCCGGCGCCGACTATAGTGGGGCGGGGGATTCACGACAGGCGAGGGTCGCGGTGCGGACGCTTATCTTTTTGATTTGCCTCATCCTTATTGCGGTCCCGGGCGAGGCCGCGCCGCGCCGGCAGGAGCCCGCCAACCCGAGCGGTCCGGGGCGCGTCTTCCGCGACTGCGCGGGCTGTCCGGAGATGGTGGTGCTGCCGGCCGGCGAGTTCATGATGGGCTCGCCGGAGAGCGAGCGCGGCCGCAACAAAGACGAGGGCCCTCAGCACAAGGTGACGATCGCCCAGCCGTTCGCGGTGGGCAAGTTCGAGGTGACGTTCGCGGAGTGGGACGCGTGCGTGGCCGACAGCGGCTGCACGCACAAGCCGGGCGACGAGAGCTGGGGCCGCGGCCGTCGTCCCGTGATCAACGTCTCCTGGGACGACGCCAAGCAATACGTGGCGTGGCTCTCCAAGAAATCCGGCAAGCCCTACCGGCTGCTCACCGAGGCCGAGTGGGAGTACGCGGCGCGCGCCACAACCCGGGCGACGGACCCGTCGGTGCCGTTCTCGACGGGGTACACGATCAACTACAAGCAGGCCAACTACGACGCCAATTTCATCTATGGCAAGAGCCCGCAGGGCGTGTACCGCCAGAAGACGCTCGACGTGGGCTCGCTGCCGAGGAACGCCTTCGGGCTCCACGACATGCATGGCAATGTGTGGGAATGGGTCGAGGACTGCTACCGCGACAGCTACGACGGCGCACCCACGGACGGTTCCGCGGTCAGAGGCGGGGACTGCAAACTGCGCATCCTGCGGGGCGGGGCCTGGAACTACTACCCCCAGCTCCTTCGTTCCGCCTACCGGTACGCGACCGCCCCCGGCGTGCGGACGGAGAATGCCGGGTTTCGAGTTGCGCGGGCGCTGTAACCTCCTGTAACCACAATTCGGGCTATCCATAAAGGCGGCTGCCCCGTGCTGGAGCAGGTCTTGGCTTCGAGGTCTCGTCCATGAAGATGAACAGTGCCCTGGGGCGTGTCGCCGCCCTCGCCGTGATCGGTGCCGCCGCCCTGGCCGCCGTCGCAGCGCCGGCAGCCGCCAAGAGCAGCCGTGATGCCAGGCGGGATGCCCTCGGCCAGTCCCGGGTGCCGAGCGCGCCGATGCTGGCGGTTGTGGGCTTGAGCGAGCAGCGGGTGACGATCTACGACGCGCAGGGCCGCATGCTGCAGTCGCCGGTGTCGACAGGGGCGACGGGCCTCGAGACGCCGGCCGGCATCTACAGCGTGGTGCAGAAGAAGGCCGTGCACAACTCCAACATCTATGAGGACGGCAATATGCCGTTCATGCAGCGCATCACCTGGACGGGCATCGCGCTGCACGGCGGGGTGCTGCCGGGCTACCCCGCCTCGCACGGCTGCGTGCGCATGCCGCACGAGTTCGCGCAGCGCCTGTTCGACCTGACCGACATCGGTCTGCGCGTGATCGTGGTGCGCGACGACATCGTGCCGGCCGACATCTCCCACCCCCTGCTGTTCAAGCAGAACCTGGCACGGAAGGACGTTGCCATGGCGGTTCCGCCGCCGGGCGCGGAGCAAGCGAGAGGCATGCGATTGGGCGTCACGGCGTCGGCGAACGATGCCTCGGCGTTGCCGGGCTCGGCCAGATACCTCGAGTTCCTGAGGTCGCAGGCGACGGCCAAGTCTGCGGAGGCGGAGGCTGCCAGCAAGCGCGCGACGGAAGCACGGCAGGCGGCGACGCGGCGGGCCGCCGAGGCTGCGCCGGCCACCCGGAACGTGCGTGCAGCCGAGGCGAACCTGGCCAGGGCCGAGGAGGCGCTCAAGACGGCCGAGCGCGGGCTCGAGACGGCCGCGCCGGAGAAGCAGCAGCAGGCGGAGGACGCCAAGACGAAGGCCGCCGCCAAGATCGCCGAGGCGCAGGCGCAACTCGAGACTGCCAGAGCGCAGGCACAGGCCAAGACGGAGGCTGCCGAGCGTGCGGCCGAGGAGGCCAAGGCCGCAGAGGCGGCGCGTGACCTCGCGCTCGATGCGGCGAGCGCGGCGTCGCTGAGGACATCGCCGGTGTCCGTCTTCATCAGCCGGAAGACGCTGCGGCTCTATATCCGCCACGCCTACCAGCCTGCGTACGAGGGCCCGGTGACGATCCGTGACGCGGACAAGCCGATCGGCACCTATGTGTTCACGGCTCGCGACTATCTCAACAACGGCGCCGACATGCGCTGGAGCGTCGTGTCGATGTACAAGGCTGGGGACGCGGCCGAGCCGGCCCCGCAGCAGGGACAGGCGCGCCGCAAGGGAGAGGCGCGCAGCGCCGAGGGGGCCCCTGCCGATGTCGCCGGTGCCAAGGCTGCGCTCGACCGTATCGTCATCCCGCCGGAGGCGCTGGAGCGCATCACGGACGTGGTTCTGCCGGGCTCCTCGCTCATCATCTCCGACGAAGGGGCCAGCATCGAGACCGGCAAGGACACGGATTTCGTCGTGCTGATGAGCGGCGAGCCCCAGGGCGGGATCAAGACGCGCCGTCGGGAGCAGCCCCGCTACCGCAACGACTTCTTCGGTGGAGGCGGTGGCTTCTTCTCGTTCTTCGATTGATCGGCCATCCCGGCGCTTGTCGCCGGGGTCCAGCCATCCGCCGACGCCGGAGCAAGCGGAAAGATGGCTCCCGGGCATGAAGCCCGGGATGACAACGGTGAGTTCGGAATGGCGGGCGAAGTCCCACAAAGTCGGATAGGGCTCTAGCCCCCGGCCGGCCCAGGGCGATATAGAGAGCCGTCACGCGGGCGTGGCGAAACCGGTAGACGCAACGGACTTGAGGCGATCTTTGAGTGCTCCCGCGGGAAACCCGGGATGCAGAACTGCTCAAACTCGGGGAAACCTTTTGCCTGGCAACCCCGAGCCAAGCCCCAGACGGGGGCCTGCGCGCAGGCCCCGGAGGGGAAGGTGTAGAGACTAGACGGGCAGCACCTAACCTCCGGCATCCGGAGCAGGGTGAAGGGATAGTCCAGACCACAAACTCGCCTGGCTCCGCCGGCGCGAGGCGAGGCGGCGAAAGCCGTAGCTGGTAAGAAAATCCGTAGGGCAGCAATGCCTGTGGGGGTTCGAGTCCCCCCGCCCGCACCATCTCGCGGCCCCGGCCTTAACGTTATTCACCGGCAGGTGGGTCTCCGCGCAGCGCGCGGGAACGAAAGCGGTCCCTGCGTGTTGCAGTGATCGTGGCGCTGCGGGATGGCCACGCGCCCGCCGGCGCGCAAAATGGGGGGTGAGCGGGTGTTCGCCGCCCGAGCGGCAGATGGCCGCATGCAGAGCCCCTGCGCTTTGCGGTAGTGGCGAAGGAATAGGACTGGCCTGCTGCCGTCGCCTCGGCCGGCGAGCGGCGCGCGCCACGGGGCGGCATGGGGAGAGACGAAGCGCGCCATGGGCAACCTCCGCATCGTCGTGGTCGAGGACGACGTTTTCATTCGCCTCGATCTGGCCACGCAGCTGCGGGGAGCAGGGCACGCCGTGGTGGGGACGGCAGACACGGCCCTGGAGGCTGTACGGGCGGCGGATCGCGAGCGCCCCGACCTGGTGCTGATGGACGTGCGGCTGCTGGGCGAGCGGGATGGCATCGAAGCGGCGACCGAGATCTGGGAGCGCTTCGGCATCCGCTCCCTGTTCGTCTCGGCCAACCTCGATGCGGCGGCACGGGCCAAGGCCCAGGCGGCGAACCCGGTCGGCTTCCTGGAGAAGCCGTTCACGCCGAGCAGCCTTCTCGCTGCGGTGTGCGCGGAAAGGTAGAGGGCCTACCTCTGACGGACGCGCTCTTGGTGGCGTCAGCGTCCCTCCCGCAGGAACTCCCGCCCGACCGCCTCAGTATGCTCGCCCAGCGCGGGCAGGGGGCCGAAGGCTCGATCGTCCTCACCCATCCAGCGCGCCGGTGGTTGCGGCAGCTCGACCGGGCCCATCGGCGAGCGGACGCTCAGGCGCCGCAGGTGCGGGTGGCGCAGCACGCCTTCAATGTCGTTGACGCGGGCAAAGGCGATCTCCGCTTCCTCAAGCTTGCGCGTCAGGGTGGCGACGTCGAGCGACTTGAAGCAGCGCTGCGTCAGTCCGTCGGTCTGTGGCCGGTTGGCGAGCCGTGCCGGGCTGGTGGCAAAGCGCGGATCGCGCGCCAGCTGCGGCTCGCCCAGCACCTTCGCGCAGAACGTCGCCCATTCCCGGTCGTTCTGGATGGAGATGAGGATCGGCACCTTATCGGCGGTCTCGAACACGCCGTAGGGCGCGAGCCCCGAATGCGACAGTCCGATCCGCTTCGGCGGCATGCCGTACTCGGTGTAGAGCATGGGGATCGCCATCAGCTCCATCATGGTGTCGAACATCGACACGCGGATGTCGGCGCCCTCACCCGTCACGCCGCGGGCGATCAGGGCCTCCAGGATCGCCTCGTAGGCGTGGAGCCCGGTGGTGATGTCGACCACCGAGATGCCGACGCGCGCGGGCGCCTCGGGGCCGCCGGTGACGAAGGCGAGCCCGGACTCGGCCTGGATCAGCATGTCGTAGGCCTTGCGGTCGCGGTAGGGGCCCTCGTCGCCGTAGCCCGAGATGGAGCAGCAGATGAGCCGCGGATGGCGCCTGCGCAGCTCTTCCATGGGGTAGCCGAGCTTGGCCAGCGCACCGGGCTTCAGGTTCTGCACGAGCACGTCGGCCTTGGCCACGATCGCCTCGAACAGGCGCTTGCCGTCGGGCGTGGCAAGGTCGGCGACCACCGACTCCTTGCCGCGGTTGAGCCACACGAAATGCGTGCACTCGCCGTTGACGATGGTGTCGTAGGCGCGCGCGAAGTCCCCCTCGGGGCGCTCGATCTTGATGACGCGGGCGCCCGCGTCGGCCAGCCGGCGGCTGGTGAGCGGGGCGGCGACGGCCTGGTCGAGGGACAGGACGAGGGTTCCGGCAAGCGGCTTGGTCATTGGGTTTCCGTTCAAACGATGCACGTCGCGATTCCCTCTCCCCCCAGGCGGGGAGAGAAGGGATCACAGTAACCCGCGGCGCGCGAGATTGCGCATCAACGCACCTGCTCCGAACTCCCAGGGCGGAGCCTCGGTCGAGAGCGCCATGCGGTTGGCGAGGAGCCCGAGTTCGCGCGCGGAGATAGTGGTCACGTCGCCGGGGTGATGGGTGAAGCCCTGGCCCTTGGCGCTGCGATCCTTGACGGGTGCGAACATGGTGCCGAGGAACAGCACGGCGCCGTCCGGATACTGGTGGTGCCGCCCGAGCATCTGCGCGACGAGGTCCGCCGGGTCGCGGGCGATCTCGGCCATCGACGAGTGGCCCTCGAGCATGAAGCCGTCCTCGCCCTCGACTTTGAGGCCCACATGGATGCGGCGCACGGTGTCGAGCGTGAAGGCGCGGTCGAACAGGCGAATGAACGGGCCGATGGCGGTCGAGGCATTGTTGTCCTTGGCTTTGGAGAGCAGGAGCGCCGAGCGGCCCTCGACGTCGCGCAGGTTGATGTCATTGCCGAGCGTGGCGCCGACGATGGCGCCCTTCGAGCTCACCACCAGCACCACCTCGGGCTCGGGGTTGTTCCAGGTCGAGATCGGGTGCAGCCCCGCCGCCATGCCGTGGCCCACCGCCGACATCGGCTGCGCCTTGGTGAAAATCTCGGCGTCGGGGCCGATGCCGACCTCGAGATATTGCGACCAGGCGCCCTGCTCGATCAGCACGCGCTTGAGCTCGGCGGCCTGCGGGCTGCCGGGCACGAGCCTGGCAAGGTTGCCGCCGAGCCCAGCGGCGACGCTCCGGCGGATCGCTTCGGCCTTCTCCGGATGCCCGCGCGCCTGCTCCTCGATGACGCGCTCGAGCATGGAGAGGGGAAATGTGACGCCCGCCGCCTTGATCGCCTGCAGGTCGACGGGGGCGAGCAGCCAGGGCCTGGCGGGATCGCGCGCGGCCTCCGGCGTATTGGCGAGGATGCCGGCGAGCGTGCCGATGAGCTCGCCCTTGCCTTCGCGCACGATCGCGGCCGGCGCAGGGGCCTCGCACAGGTCGCGCACGGTGGGAGCGAGCCTGGAGATGTCGTGGACGCCGTCGGCGCGGATGGCGACCACCGCGGGGCCGCCCGCTTCCGGCAGCCACACGCGCCCGGCGAGCGCCCCGGCGGTGCCGTCGCCCGGCAGCGTCGCTGCGGGCGTCATGTAGTCCGCGATGCTCGCCATTTTTCCTCCCTGCCCGGGCCTTGGCCGTGATGCTAGGCTCCGCGTGGGCTTGCGTACTACAGTCCATGCTGCTTTGGGAGCGTCCTGCGAGAATCTCATCCCGGAATTCGCGCCAGCAAGTATCCGGGAGCCGTGGGCTCAGCACTCAACACCGCCCTGAGCCTGTCGAAGGGCGGCTGGGGAGCACCCCGGGAGGCCTCGTGGTTCGGCAAGCTCACCACGAGGCGGGCACGCCACGAAGGGGTGCACGGGGGTCTGACCCCGTTCGGAGAGACTGCGAAGCAGAGGAGGAGACATGAGCGTCCGCATCGAGAAGTCGGGCAGCGTCTGGACCGTCATTCACAGCCGCCCCGAGGCGCGCAACGCCATGGATGCCAAGAGCGCCGATGCGCTGGTGGCCGCGTTCGAGGCGTTCGACGCCGACACATCGGCCAACGTCGCGGTCTTCTGGGGGGAGGGCGGGGCCTTCTGCGCCGGCTGGGACCTCAAGTCGGTGTCGGACCTCGACCAGGATGATCCGGTCGGCAACATCGATTTCCCCAAGGGCGGCGGTAAGGCGCCGCGCGGCCCGCTCGGGCCTTCCCGGCTCGAGCTGGGAAAGCCCGTCATCGCCGCGGTCGAGGGCCCGGCCGTGGCCGGCGGCATGGAGCTCGCCATGTGGTGCGACGTGCGCGTGATGGCGGAGAGCGCCTACTTCGGCGTCTACTGCCGTCGCTGGGGCGTGCCGCTGATCGACGGCGGCACCGTGCGGCTGCCGCGCCTCGTCGGGCTCGGCAAGGCGCTGGAGATCATCATGACCGGGCGCAAGGTGACGGCCGAGGAGAGCTATCGCATCGGCCTTTGCGAGAAGGTCGTGCCGCATGGGCAAGCCCGCGAGCAGGCCGAGGCCATGGCGCAGGAAATCGCCCGCTTTCCCCAGGAGTGTATGCGCGCCGACCGCCTCTCGGCCTACCGCGCCTGGGGCAAGCCCGTGCGCGAGGGCCTGGAAAGCGAGTGGGCGACCAGCGCCGGCATCGTCAAGGCCGAGGGCATCCGCGGCGCGACGCGCTTTGCCGAGGGCAAGGGCCGCCACGGCGATTTCGGAGATATTTGACAGCTTGTCATACCGGGCCTTGTGCCCGGTATCCAGCTATCCAAACGCCGGAGCAGGAGGCACTCTGGATCCCGGTGACAAGCACCGGGATGACAATCCGGGAGGACGCCCATGCAGCTCAAGGATCACATTGTGCTCGTCACGGGCGCGCTCGGCACGCTCGGCTCCGCTACCTGCAAGGCGATCGAGGCGGCGGGCGGGACGGCGATCCGCAGCGATCTCGCGAGCCGCGGCAAGGTCGATATCGCCCTCGACGTGACGAGGGAGGAGGACTGGAAGGCGGCGATGGCCTCCATCGAACGCACCCACGGCAGGCTCGACGGCCTCGTCAACAATGCGGGCATCGGCACGCCCGGCGACGTCGAGCAGACGCCGTTCTCGGAGTGGAGGAAGGTGATGGCCGTCAATGCCGACGGGGTGTTCCTCGGCTGCAAGTACGCCATGCCGCTGCTGGCGAAGTCGAAGGCTCCCTCGATCGTCAACATCTCCTCGGCGTCCGGCATCGTCGGTGGTGCCAACCTTGCCGCCTACAACGCGTCCAAGGGGGCCGTTCGGCTGCTCACCAAGTCGGTGGCGCTGTCGGGCGCACGCAGGCGACCGCCCGTGCGCTGCAACTCGGTGCATCCCGCCTTCATCGAGGGTGACATGGTGGATGCGATGGTCAAGGGCCGGCCCGATCCGGCCAAAGCGCGCGCCAAGCTCGTCGCCCAGGTCCCCGTGGGCCGCCTCGGCCAGCCGCACGAGGTCGCCAACACGGTGGTGTGGCTGCTCTCGGAGGCGTCGTCGTTCACCACGGGATCGGAGGTGCTGGTGGACGGCGGGTTGATTGCCGGGTGATATCGTAGGTTGCGTCAAGCGGAGCGCTGACGCAACGCGAAGCCGAGGCGCAGACAGGGTGTTGGGTCATCGCTTCGCTTGACCCAACGAGACCGAGCCGCAGAGGCGGGAACCCGCGCGATCTATGGGGCTGCGCGCGGGCAGCGCGTTGTCGTGGTGCGTGTGTTCATCAAGAAGACGCAAAAGACGCCGCCACGAGAAATCAGGCTCGCACTGCAGAGAGCGAGAGATGTGACATGACAAAGCGGACGACCATCGATGACCTCCACAAGAGGTGGCTCAAGGAGCGTCCTGGATACGCGAAAGCCTACGCCGAACTCGAAGGCGAGTTCCAGCTCGCGTCGCAAATGATCGAAGCACGAGCGCGTGCAGGGCTGACTCAGCAGCAGCTCGCCAGCCGCATGAAGACGACGCGCACGGTAATCTCCCGACTGGAGAGTGGCCGCATGAAGCCGTCCACGCGCACGCTGGAGCGCTACGCCCGCGCTACTGGCCACAAGCTTAGGATCATCCTGGAGCCGGCTGGCGCGCGCTAGGTCGTTTGCCCATGATCGGCTGCCGTCCGATCCAACGGGTAGGTTGCGTCAAGCGAAGTGCCGACGCAACGCAAAGAAACACGTGCTAGGCTGTTGGGTCTTCGCTGACGCTCGATCCAACCTGGGAGATACTTGCGTGGATCCCCGCCTCCGCGGGGACGACGAATGAGGAAACGCCATGCCCAACGGAAAGAAGCCGACCGCCGCCCAGATCAAGCGCCTGCGCTCGCGGCAATGGTTCGACAATCCCGACAACCCCGACATGACCGCGCTCTACCTCGAGCGCTACATGAACTACGGGCTGACGCGCGAGGAGCTGTCCTCCGGCAAGCCCATCATCGGCATTGCCCAGTCGGGCTCGGACCTCTCGCCCTGCAACCGGCATCACCTGGTGCTGGCGCAGCGCGTGCGCGAGGGCATCCGGGAGGCAGGCGGGGTGGCCTTCGAGTTCCCGGTGCATCCGATCCAGGAGACCGGCAAGCGCCCGACCGCCGCGCTCGACCGCAACCTCGCCTACCTGGGGCTGGTCGAGATCCTCTACGGCTACCCCATCGACGGCGTGGTGCTCACCACCGGTTGCGACAAGACCACACCTTCCCAGCTGATGGCGGCCGCCACCGTCGACATCCCCGCCATCGTGCTCTCGGGCGGCCCCATGCTCAACGGCTGGTTCCGTGGCGAGCGCACGGGCTCGGGCACCATCGTCTGGAAGGCGCGGCAGATGTTCGCCGCCGGCGAGATCACCTACGAGGAGTTCGTGGACCTCGTCGCCTCCTCGGCGCCCTCGCCCGGCCACTGCAACACCATGGGCACCGCGTCGACCATGAACTCGCTGGCCGAGGCGCTCGGCATGTCGCTGCCGGGCTGCGCCGCCATTCCCGCCCCCCACAAGGAGCGGGCCCAGATCGCCTATGAGACGGGCAAGCGCATCGTCGACATGGTGTGGGAGGACCTCAAGCCCTCCAAGATCATGACGCGGGAAGCCTTCGAGAACGTCATCGTCGTCAACTCGGCCATCGGCGGGTCGACCAACGCCCCCATCCACTTCAATGCCATTGCGCGCCACATCGGCGTGAAGCTCGACAACGACGACTGGGAGAAGGTGGGCTACTCCATCCCGCTGCTCGTCGACATGCAGCCGGCGGGCCGCTACCTGGGCGAGGAGTATCACCGCGCGGGAGGCGTGCCCGCGGTCGTCAACGAGCTCATGAAGGCGGGCAAGATCCACGAGCACGCGCTCACCGTGAACGGCCGCAGCATGGGCGAGAACTGCGCCAAGCGCCCGGTCGGCGACCACGACGTGATCCGGCCCTGCAAGAAGCCGCTGAAGGACAAGGCGGGCTTCCTCAACCTCAAGGGCAACCTGTTCGACAGTGCCATCATGAAGACCAGCGTGATCTCGGACGAGTTCCGCAAGCGCTACCTGTCGAACCCCAAGGACCCCAACGCCTTCGAGGGCCGCGCCGTCGTCTTCGACGGTCCGGAGGACTACCACAAGCGCATCGACGAGCCGTCCCTCAAGATCGACGAGACCTGCCTGCTGTTCATGCGCGGCGCGGGCCCCGTCGGCTATCCGGGCGGCGCCGAGGTGGTGAACATGCGGCCGCCCAGCTATCTCATCAAGAAGGGCGTGACCGAGCTGCCGTGCATCGGCGACGGACGCCAGTCGGGCACGTCCGGCTCGCCCTCGATCCTCAACGCCTCGCCCGAGGCCGCGACCGGCGGCGGGCTTGCGATCCTCAAGACGGGGGACCGCGTGCGCATCGACCTGAACAAGCGCACGGCCGACATCCTCATCTCCAAGGAGGAGTACGACCGCCGCCGCGCGGACCTGCAGGGGCACGGGGGCTACCACTATCCCGGACACCAGACGCCGTGGCAGGAGATCCAGCGGGGCATGGTCGACGATTTCGCGCACGGCATGGTGCTGAAGCCGGCGGTCAAGTACCAGAAGATCGCCAAGACCAAGGGCGTGCCGCGCGACAACCATTGAGGCGAGGAGAAACGGGGTCAGACCCTTAGCCTGACGTGCTACCGGGCCCAGACCCTTGCCGCGACGCCAGCTCATGAACGCTGCGTCGGAAGCAGGGCATCTGACCCCTTTCGCAGAGCCCCAGAACAGGAAACGGGGCGACAGCGGCGCCGATCCCGGATAGGAGGCGACGTCCTCCACCTTCGGGCCGCCTCCCGTGCGCACGATCGACTGGCTGCTGCTGCTCGCCCTCTCCGTGCTGTGGGGAGGGTCGTTCTTCTTCGTCGCGATCGCGGTTCGCGAGTTGCCGCCGCTGACGCTGGTGCTGGCGCGCGTGGCGCTGGCGGCGGCTCTGCTCGCCCCGCTTGCGCGCCTGCGCGGCCTGCCGCTGCCGCGGGGGCTTGCCGCCTGGCGCCCCTACGCCGTTCTGGCGGTGTTCAACAACGTGCTGCCGTTCTGCCTCATCGTCTATGGCCAGACCGTCATTGCAAGCGGCCTTGCCGCGGTGCTGAACGCCACCACGCCGCTGTTTGCGCTGCTGGTGATGCGCATCTTCGCCGGCGAGCCGCTGACCTCGGCCAAGCTCGGCGGCGTACTGCTCGGCGTTGCCGGCGTGGCCATCCTCATGGGGCCCGACGCGCTGTCTGCCAGCGCGGCCGCCACGATCGGCATGCTGTGCGTGCTGGGCGCGGCGCTGTCCTACGGGATCTCGACCCTGTGGATGCGGCGCCTCAAGGGGACGCCGCCGCTCGTGACGGCCTCGGCCCAGCTCGTCTGCTCGGCCGTGCTGCTGCTGCCGGCAGCGGGCATCGTCGACGGGTTCTGGTCACTGCCCGCGCCGGGGTGGAGGAGCGTGGCCGCGGTGCTTGGGCTCGCCGCGCTCTCGACCGCACTCGCCTACATCGTGTTCTTCCGCATCAACGCCACGGCGGGCCCCGCCAACGTCATGCTGGTAACGCTGTTGATCCCCGTGTCGGCGGCGGCGCTCGGCACTCTGGTACTAGGAGAAAGGCTCGCGCCGCATCAGATCGCGGGTGCGCTCGTGATCGCCTCGGCCCTCGTTCTCATCGACGGCCGGCTGGTCGCGCGGCTGCGCGGTCGCAGGCAAATGCAGCCCGACGATGCGCGCCTGCGAGCGCGCTCAACTCGCCAATAGCGGGGTCTAGGCTCCGCTCAGGCGACTGCGAGCTTCCTCGATTTCATGGAGCAGGCGCGCCCGCCTCCCCTCGCCCGAAGCGACCAGCTCCTCGAGGATGGCCTGGCGCCATCGGTTCAGAGTGGCCAGCTTCTCGCCTCGGGTGAACAGCGTCTCGTCGACGATGCCGAACGGGCTTTCGAAGGTTCCCTCCGGGTCTTGCTTGGCAAGACTCCGATTCAACGCTCTGGATGTCATGCTCTCTCCCCCGAAAGTGCACGCTCGATTATGCAGACCGATTCGCGGCAAAAGTGTGTGGGTTCCGCGGCTTATTCGGTGCGCGCCTTATGCTCACTCCTAGTACAGAGCAATGCGCAGCGGTGGCAGGCATCGGCGGACCACTCCCGCATGCGGGCTGCTTTCGAGCAGGCGCTCGATCGCCGTGCTCGAATGCACGCGGGCGCGTGCGAGAGTCCTCTCTCCGTCGGCAAACCAAATGCGCACTCAACCGCCGAAGACGACCTTGTGCATGATGCGGCCGGGGACGAGGGTGAAGAGGCCGGCGATCACCAGGGCGCCGAGGAAGAGGCCCAGCATGGCCCGGCGATGGAACTCGACGGAATGACGCCGGGCATGCAGCACGGCGAGCGGCAGCATGATCAGCACGAAGATCGACAGGAGGTGGATCGGGCTCCAGGGCCCCCAGAGCCGGATCTCGTGGATCCAGAACGAGCTCACCGCGACGATCAGCATGAGCGCGGCCCAGGTGTAGCCAAGCGCACGGTGCTGGGTCGTGCCCTTCATCCGGGCCAGCTGCGCGGCGCCCAGCGCGAAGGCGGCGAGCGCGGCGTAGGCGTGGATCTGGATGGGGAGGGGGGCATGGGTGAGCGGGGCCAAATTCATGATCGCCGAGCCTCTATGTTAATGGTTTTCACATAGAGGTTTGCGCGCATGAGCGCAAGCGAGTCTGGAGGGGGCAGGACGACAGGGTCAGACCCTTGCTTCGAGCCTCGAGCTCAGAGGTCGACGTCGAGGCAAGTGGTCTGACCCCAATCGGCGAGGCAAGGGGCCTGCCCCCCGCGACCCTTAGAACGGGATCTCGTCGTCGACGTGCTTGTCGAAGCTCTGGCCGCCGCCGGGCGCGCTGCCGCGCTTGCCGCCATTGCCGTTGCCTGACGGCGTATAACCGGCCTGATCGCCCTCCTGCAGGCCGGCGCCCGCGCCGCCGCCGCGCCCGTCGAGCATGGTCAGCTGGGAATTGAAGTTCTGCAGCACCACCTCGGTGGAATAGCGGTCCTGGCCGTCCTGGCCCTGCCATTTGCGCGTCTGCAGCTGGCCCTCGATGTAAACCTTGGCGCCCTTCTTGAGGTACTGCTCCGCTACCCGGCACAGGCCCTCGTTGAAGATGACGACGGTGTGCCACTCGGTCTTCTCGCGCCGCTCGCCCGTGGTCTTGTCGCGCCACGTGTCGGTGGTGGCGACGCGCAGGTTGGCGATGGGACGGCCGTCCTGCGTACGGCGGATCTCCGGATCCTTGCCCAGGTTGCCGACCAGGATCACCTTGTTGACGGAACCGGCCATGAAATACTCCTCTCGAGGTCTTGCCGCGCGCGGCGGCACGCGAATCTCTGTCCGCGAAGTTAGCTGCTGGCCGGGGCCGATGCGTGGCTGCTTGGTTGCTTGTCCACGCTTTTGCTTGGCCGCGATGCGCCAGCCGGTCATGTTCGCTTTATGTTCTAACATAGCGTAGAGCACGGGCCGGTGCAAGTTGCAGTCTCACAGTTGCACTCTCACAGGGATCCGCCGCGCGGCCACGAGAGGGTGGCGTCGCGAACGGTCGGCGGGGCGGGGAACGGCCGGCAGCCGGTTCGGCGCCAAGGGCAGACACGCGGCAGCTTGCTGTCCGACACGTTCGACGGATCGGAACGCTGCAAGGCTCAATTCAACTTCACGCGCAAGAAGTTCCAGAAGCGCCGAGTGGAGGAAGCCGGGTCGACCATTTGGTTCTCGCCGCCTTGGCCTTCGACCAACGAGAACTCGCGCACCTTGGGGGGCAGCGGCTCGAAGCGCAGCACCATGATCTCGCGCGCGCCGTAGCTCCGCTCCATGGGGCAATTCGTGATGTGATCGCCCGTCAAGAAGCGATAGCGACGCCCCTCCGCCAGCAGATAAGGGCTGTCGGGTCCGGTCGAGTTCCAGCACACCTTGGCCAGGGTCGCCTGGGCCTGCAGGTGGATCTCTGTGTGTTGCGGTGTGCGGACGATCCGGACCATGGCGACCTGAACCTGGTTTTCCGCCATTCGAAACAGGCTCTGCGCCTCAGCCGGCTGAGAACAGCCAAGCGCTGAGAAGCAGCCAAGCACGGAAACGACGCAGAGCAGGCGCACGTATTGCATCGAGCCATATCCTTCAAAGACCTGGCAGTATGAGCGAGGGCGGCAGCCGGCATCACTTGTACGGTGTTGCATCATTGATGCAAAGCTCGCCCGCCCACCGTGGGGCCTGAAGTGGAGCCGCGGCGAACGCGCATCCGTGGCGGGGCTTCGACCGAGCGCGGCGTTTCCATTGCCGCGCTTACGGGACAGCAGCCTAAGGCCCGCGGGCCTGGGGCTGCGGCAGCTGCGGAGCTGCCGGCTGCGGCACCGGCACCGCGCGCTGCTCCCGCGCCGCGTCGGCCGCGGCCGCAAGCTCGCGCATCAGGCCCGGGTCCACGGCGCCGGAGGCCGGGCACTCGCCGGCCTTGAGCCTGACGTAGAGCGCCGGCATGTCGCCCCGGAAGCCCGGCGCCATGGCGCGGCGGGCAATGCCGGCCGCAACGGCGCCGCCGGCAAAGCGTGTGCGGCACATGAGCCGCGCCAGATACTCGGTGAGGCGGGCCTTGTAGCCTTCGGACGTTGCCTCCCCCGTCCTGGCGAGGCCCTGCCACAGCTGCAGATCGGGCGAGCCCTTCCAGGCACTGTTCTGGGCGACATCGGCAAGCGCGGAGAGCGCTTCGGCGAGGCGGGCCTTGGTGTTGGCGTCCTCCAGCCTGGCAAGCGCTGCCTGCAGCCCCGTCACCTCGTCCTCGCCGGGAGGCTGCATGACGATCTCGGACATGTCGGCGAGCGCCGTGCCGTCGCTGATGGGCGGCGTGGTGCGCCAGATGTAGGCGCCCTTGAGGTCGCTGCCGGGCATGCGAGCCCCGGAGAGATCCGTGGCGTGGAGCCGCGCCATCTGCAGGTTGGCGCCGTCAAGCTCCGCATCGCGCAGGCTTGCAAGCTCCAAGCTGGCGAGAGCGAGGCTCGCCCCCTGCATGGAGGTGGTGGAAAGGTCGGCCATCGCCAGCCTGGCGCCGGACAGGTCGGCGCCCTTCAGCGAGGCGAGAATGAAATTGGCGCCATGCAGCCAGCTGCCGGAGAGATCGGCACGGTCGAGGGTGGCGCTGGCGAAGCTGGTCCCGCTCAGGGCGGCATGTCCGAGCTGGGCGCCGTCCATCTGGGTCTCCTCCAGCCGCGCCCCGCGCAGGTCGACGCCGGCCATCCTGGCGCCGTCGAGACGCGCCTTCAGGAAGTTGGCGCGGCGCGCGCTCGCGCATTGCGCGGCGCGGCGGCTGCCGGTGAGCATCAGGCGGTTGAGGTCGGCGCAGCCGAGCCAGATGCCGCGCAGGTCCGCACCCGCAAGGCTCGCGCCGTCGAGGTCGGCGCCGGTCATGTCGGCCTGGTGCAGGTCGGTGCGGTCGAGCCTTGCGAACCTGAGGTCGCGCCCGCGCAGGTTGAGGGAGGGTTCGCCCGGCGTCACGTCCTTGTCGACGACGAGGTCGGCGTCGGTGACGTTGAGATTGCGGTGGAAGAGGCCGAAGAGCGAGCCCTCCGGCGAGGAGCCGAGAGCGGGCACGACGTAGCCCAGCACAGGGCGGCCCCCCGGCTCTCCGTCCGGTCCCACGGCGATCGGCCGGCCGATGGCCTCGCCCGGGATGGTGGCGACGAAGAGCGAGAAGCCGGCGACGGCGGCGAGCAGCATGGCGGTCAGCACCAGGCTGACGGGGTGGTGCACGGTGGTGCGCACGAAGGCGCGGAAGAACGACGTCTCCATGCGCCACAGGAACACGCCGATGAACATGAGCAGGCCGATGTCGGCGAGCAGCGCCAGGCGGTGCACCCAGGTGATGGTAATGTCGTGGTAGGGCAGGAAGACGAGCTGCACGTAGAGCAGCAGCACCACCGGCATCACGACGATGGTGAGCCAGGACATGCCGTGCAGCAGGATGCTGACGAGGTGGCTGCGCTCCGGCCCTGCAATGGCCTGCACGAAGAAGAAGTTGTCGAGCTCGAGGCGCAAGGGGTGCGTGCGCTGATCGGTCGACTCCAGCATGCGGATGGAGGCCGCGAACTCGAGCGTCTTGCGCGCCAGCAGCACCAGTTGGCCGATGAGCCCGAGATGGAGCAGCACGAGCAGGATCGGCGCGAACAGGAAGAAGCGGGTGAGGTCGATCTTGACCTGCAGTATGGGCAGCGCGATGTCGCTGTTGAGCAGGAGATCCTTGTGGGTGATGCCGGCGACGGTGATGAGCAGATAGCTCATGAGCGCGATGAAGATGAGCCACGCCGCGTTGGCGGAGTCGCTCGAGCGGTTGACGGCCTCGAGCAGGCTATAGGGATTGACCGGCGTCTCCGCGTCGATCGCAACCCGGCTCACGTCGTCCATACGCTATACCCCCAACTCGGCGCTCCCCCCGGGGGCCAATTGCGCCGACCTTAGCGGAGAAACTGTGGCGGCAATAGGCATGAGCGGCTCTCCGCGGCGTGACAATCCGCTTGCGCAAGTCCCTGTTGCGAAAAGGAAGCGGAAAGGGGCCGGGCCCGGGCGACGGCCCTTCACGTTTCGCGGAGGCGGGGTCCAGGGCGGGCTAGTCGGCCGGCTGGGACTTGGATCTCAGCGAGACCACCTTGGGCGACAGCGCGGCGGCGGACGAGGCGCGGCCCGAGGCCCCGCCGTGCCCCAACGGCCGGGGCGGTTCCTTGCGCTCGGCGGCGCCGGCGCGGCCGGGTGAGTAGGATGGGCGCAGGCGCGGGGGCAGCCACATGGACGCCGCGCTCGTGCTGATCAGGAAGGTGCGGGAGCTGCTGCGGCTCAGGCATATGCGGGCGCAGATCGTGCCGGGGATGTCGCGGATCTCGGCCAGCAGGTCCTCGGCCCTGTCCACGCGACCCTCCACGTCGAGCACGACGTAGCCGATCTCGCTGTCCGTCTGGCAGTACTGGGCGGCGATGTTGACGCGCCGCTGGGCGAAGGTCTCGTTGAGCCGGCCGAGCCCGCCCGGCGCGTTGCGGTGCACATGGATGAAGCGGGTGCCGGAGGATCGCGGCGGCAGCAGCACCTGCGGGAAGTTCACCGCCCCCGTTGTCGAGCCGTTGTCGCAGAAGTCGACGAACTTGCGGGCCACCTCGGCGCCGATGCGCTCCTGCGCCTCCTCGGTGGAGCCGCCCACGTGCGGCGTGAGGATCACGTTGTCGAGACCCTGCAGCGGGCTCACGAACTTCTCCGCGTTGGAGGAGGGCTCGACCGGGAACACGTCGACGGCGGCGCCGGCAAGGTGCTTGTCCTTCAGTGCGGCAGCGAGGGCGGCAAGATCGACGACGGTGCCGCGGGAGTTGTTGATGAAGCAGGCACCGCGCTTCATCTTCCGGATCTCGCGCTCGCCCATCATGTTCTGCGTGTCGGGTGTCTCCGGCACGTGCATGGTGACGACGTCGCTCTTGGCGAGGAGCTCGTCGAGGGCGGCGGCGGGCTCCACGTTGCCGTGCCGCAGCTTGTCGGTGCGATCGTGGAAGAGGACGCGCATGCCCATCGCCTCGGCAAGGACGGCGAGCTGGCTGCCGATGTTGCCGTAGCCGATGATGCCGAGCGTCTTGCCGCGCACCTCGTGGCAGCCCACGGCCGACTTTTCCCACCCGCCCTGATGCGCCGAGACCGACTTGGGGAAGATGCCGCGCAAGAGCATCACGATCTCGGCGATCGTGAGCTCGGCGACGCTGCGCGTATTGGAGAACGGCGCGTTGAAGACGGGCACGCCCTTGCGCCGCGCGGCGTCGAGGTCGACCTGGTTGGTCCCCACCGAGAAGCAGCCCACCGCCATCAGGCTGTCGGTGCCCGCCAGCACGTCACTGGTGAGCTGCGTGCGCGAGCGGATGCCGAGGAGGTGCACGCCCGCCAGCGCCTGCCGGAGCGATGCGCCGTCGAGCGCCTTGGGCAAGCGCTCGATCTCGGCATAGCCCGACGATTTCAGCGCATTGATGGCCGTGTCCGAGATGCCCTCGAGGAGAAGGATCTTGACCTTCTCCTTCTGCAGCCACGTGTGCTCGGTCTCGGCCATGACTTCGTGATCCCTGGTTGTGCCGGGGCATCGTGCGCCCGCCGCGGATCATCCGGCAGCGGGCTCTGGCTCTCAGCGGGCCACGACCGCCAGCGTCGCGCGCTCCATGAGCGACTGGCGCTTGGCGATGGAGGCCAGCTCCTCGGCGACCGTCTTCACCGTCCAGCGAATCTGCTCCGGCGTATGCTTGGCGGTGATGAAGAAGCGCAGGCGCGCGGCCTTCATGGGCACGGCCGGATGGATGATCGGCAGGGCGTTGATGCCGCGCTCGAGCAGCCGGTCGGTCAGGCGCACGGCGCGGACCGGACAGCTCACCATGACCGGCACCACCGAGAAGCCGGCGCTCGTCATGGTGTCGAGGCCCGCTGCCTTCGCCTCCTCGAGGAAGAGGCGGCCGTTGGCCTGCAGGCGGGCGACGCGCGAGGGGTCGGACTTGAGAAGCCTGAGCGCGGCGAGCGCGGCCGCCGTCGCGGGCGGCGGCAGGCCCACCGAGTAGACGAAGCCCGGGGCCTGGTACTTCAGGATCTCGATGAGGTCGTAGGAGCCGCAGATGTAGCCGCCGCAGCTGCCGAGCGTCTTGCTCAGCGTGCCCATCCAGATGTCGACCTCGCGCGGGTCGATGCCGAAGTGCTCGGCCGCGCCATGGCCCGTCTTGCCCATGACGCCCAGCGAGTGGGCCTCGTCGATCATGAGCCAGGCGCCAAAGCGCTTCTTGATCTCGATCAGCCGCGGCAGGTCGGGGAAGTCGCCGTCCATCGAATAGAGGCCTTCGGCGACGATTAGCGCGTTCTTGTGGTTGTTGCGATTGTCGCGCAGCACCTTCTCGAGGTCGTCGAGGTCGTTGTGGCGGAAGTTGAGGACGGTGGCCCGCGACAGCTTGGCGCCGATGATGGCGCTGTTGTGCATGAGCTCGTCCTGGACGATGAGGTCCTCCGGGCCCATCAGCACGCCGATGGTGGACACGTTGGTGGCATGCCCGCTGACGAAGGTGATGCAGGCATCGCTGCTGTAGAAGTCGGCAAGCTCCCGCTCGAGCTGCTGGTGCAACGCGCGCTCGCCCGCGACCAGGCGGCTCGCCGACACCGAGGTGCCGCATTCGTCGATGGCGGCCTTGGCGGCCTCGGCAACGGCGGGTTCCTGATTGAGGCCCAGGTAATCATAAGACGCGAAATTGACGAGTTCCTTGCCCTCGTGCACGGCAATGGCGCCCAGCCGGCCGTCGTGCGTGCGGTAGAAGGGATTCTTGAGGCCGAACATGCCGGCGACGCTGCGATGCTTCTTCATCGCCTGAAAGACGTGAAGCTCCGAGAACGGGACGGCTGGCTTGTACGTCTGCTGCGTCTCGGCGCCGCGCATGGTGCCGAGCGACCTGGCGAGCGAGCGCGCGGCCCCCTTCATCATCCCAGGCGAGCGCTCGACGGCCTCATGCCAGGGGGTCTGGTCCTCGCGCACTTCGGCTTTCTGCGTGGTCATCGTATGCCTCTCGTTTCGGCGCTCGCCGATCGTAACGGCTCGGAGCATGGCTTCAGTGGACGGCCGATACTCACGAACCTCGCTGCGCCTTGCTGTTCCTCTCGAAACAGGCCGAACACATTGGAGATCGGCGTCCCGCTCCGTTCCGCGCCCCGGTGTGGTGGCATCCCGGGGGCCGAGGCAGTGCGCCCGCCGGGACCTTATAATCAACCTCTGCCAATGTTGCCTTACCCTGGTCGGCGTGGTCAAATGCTACGATTGCCGAGTAGAGGCGACCTAAGGAGCTCATGATGGTGGCGGCAACCGAGACTGCGCGGTTTCTCCCCTTCCTCGACCCTGCCGAAGAAAGCGCCGTGCTCGCCACAGCCCCGGCCAAATCGTTCGAGCGCGGACAACTCGTTCTCGATCAGAACGTGATGCTGCGGGCGATCTTCCTGATCGAGGAGGGGTCGGTGCGGGTCGAGCGCCGGGAGGGCGATCAGACGGTGCCGCTCGCCGTGCTGGAGGCGGGCGAGTTCTTCGGCGAGATGTCCTACGTGGACGGATCGCCCACCAGCGCCAGGGTCATCGCGGACACCCCGACGCGCCTGCGTGTCATCGACGAGGCGACCGTAAACAATCTGATAAAAAAGGACCCGAGCTTCGCGGGCCGGCTCTACCGCTCGATTGCGGCCATCCTGGCAGAGCGCCTGAGGCTCACCTCGATGCACCTCGACTACCTCATCGACGGCATCGACTTCTACAGCAAGATCCGCGACGAGATCGAGGTGGCGGCCGCCAAGCTGCCGGGCACGGACTGGCGTTCGGGGCTGGTCGCGGCGGTCGTGGAACGAGAGCGCAAGTCGTAGGCCGACGGCCAGTGTCCTGATCGCGAAATTCGTCGACGTCTGCGGCGCTTCCTCACCAAGCCCAGAGCGATGATGCGGACGTCTCGATCATCACACCAGCGCTCACACCTGCACCGAGTAGCCTCCGTCGACGGGGATGGCGCTGCCGGTGACGAAGTCCGAGGCGGGCGCGGAGAGGAACACGGCCACGCCGGACAGGTCGTCGGGCACGCCCCAGCGCCGGGCCGGCGTGCGCATCAGCACGAGGCTGTTCAGCCCCGACACCTCCTCGCGCGCCTTCTTCGTCAGCTCGGTATCGATCCAGCCCGGCAGCACCGCGTTGACCTGGATGTTGTCCTTGGCCCACGCCACGGCCAGCGACTTGGTGAGCTGGACCACGCCGCCCTTGGAAGCGCCGTAGGCGGGCGCGAAGGCGGCGCCGAAGATCGACAGCATCGAGCCGATGTTGATGATCTTGCCGCCGCCGGCATCCCGCATCACCGGGTAGACGGCGTGCGAGCAGGTGAAAGTGCTCGTCAGGTTCACATCGATGACCTGGCGCCATTCGCTGAGCGACATCTCCTGCGGCGGCTTGCGGATGTTAATGCCGGCGTTGTTGACGAGAATGTCCAGGCGCCCCAGCCGCCCGACCGTGTCTTCCACCATCTTGCGGCACGCCGCCTCGCTCGTGACGTCGACCTCGAGCACAGCCGTGCGCACGCCGAGCCTGGAGAGCTCCGCGGCGGCAGCTTCAGACTTCTTCAGATTGCGCCCGGCGACAGCCACGGCCGCGCCGGCCTGGGCGAGGCCGCGGGCCATGCCGAGGCCGATGCCGCCGTTGCCCCCGGTGACGAGCGCGACGCGGCCCTCGAGATCAAAGAGTGACATGGCCCTGACTCCTCCTCCAATGCCGGCCTGCTCACGCCGGCGCAGCTCATAGGGCGTCGTGCTGTCGGGGGCATCGGGCCCTGGCACGCCGCGCCTTCCAGCGGCCTGCGAGGGCATCGCGGGCCGCGAGCACAGTTCCACGACCCGCGCGCTGTGCGCAACCGCTGTGCGCGTCGGCGAGGGCACTGGTGCATGACTTTGCCACAAACAGCCATGTAGCATGGGCAACTGGCCGCCGGCGGAGCGGCAATCGGCTGCGGCATGCGGGGGAGGCGTGCGGCAGCGGCGTGCGGCTTCTCAGTGCGAGCCTGGAAGCAGCGGCGCGGTTCGGCGCCGAGCCTTGAGGGCATTGCTCGGATCGCTATTCTGACGGTTCGAGGGAGATTGGCGGGCCCGCGATGCAGAGCGACCAGAAGTTCTCGATGCGTCCCCTCTACCTGCAGGTGCGAGACTTCGTATTGGAGCGGATCACGACCGGGGTGTGGAAGCCCGGGACCATGCCGCCGGCGGAGGTGGACTTGGCGCGAGAACTGGGCATCAGCTCGGGCACCGTGCGCAAGGCTCTCGATGCCCTGGAGGGCGAGCGCGTGGTGTCGCGCCGCCAGGGGCGCGGCACCTTCGTCAACGACAGCAGCACGCAGGAGCTGGCCTGGCGGTACGACAACATCCGCGACCAGCAGGGGCGCGGGATCGCCGGGCAGCCCGGGACCAGCGCCGTCAGCACGGGTCCGGCGAGCGAGGCCGAAAGACAGCGGCTGCAGCTCAAGGATGGGGACCAGGTGGTGCGCATCCACCGCGTGCACACGAGCGGGGACCGCCCCTACATGCACGAGGAGGTGTCGCTGCCCGAAAGCTGCTTCCCGGGGCTTGCCGGGCGTGTGCAGGTCCCGCAGCGCATCACCGAGCTGGCGCAGGAGTTCGGGCTGGTGCTCGGCCGCGGCGTGGAGAGCGTCGCGGTGGCCGCGGCGCACGGGACGATCCCTGCCAGCCTGAGCGTGCCCGAGGGCACGCCGGTCCTGCGCCTCGACCGGCTGGTGCTGGCGATCGACGGCCGGCCGGTCGAGTGGCGCGTCGCCACCTGCCACCTCGGCGAGGAGCGCTACGTGGTCGAGTTCGACTGACCCCGGCCAGTCGGCGGCCGGCGGACGGGCTATTCCGCCGCAGCCTGCCGGGGCGCGGCCAGCCAGCGGTCGAGATCGGCGAGCGCGCGCCGGGCGAGGGCGCGCTTTCGCGCAGCCCCGCGCTCCTTGCCCTTGAGACGCCGGCCGGCGGCGTCGTGCGCAGGCGCCTCGAGCGGTGGGAACAGGCCGAAATTGACGTTCATCGGCTGGAAGGAGCGCGGGCCGTCTTCGGCAGCGAGGTGTCCCCCCGTGATGTGGCCGAGCAGCGCGCCGAAGGCGGTGGTAGCGGGCGGCGGCACCCAGACCTCGCCGCGGCGGCCGGCAGCGGCGGCGCGTCCGGCCAGCAGCCCGACAGCCGCGCTCTCCACGTAGCCCTCGCAGCCCGTGATCTGGCCGGCAAAGCGCAGGCGCGGCTCGACCCGCAGGCGCAGCTCGCCGTCGAGCAGCTTGGGGCTGTTGAGGAACGTGTTGCGGTGCAGCCCGCCGAGGCGCGCGAACTGGGCGTGCTCCAGGCCGGGGATCATGCGCAAGACGCGCGTCTGCTCGCCGTGCTTCAGCTTGGTCTGGAAGCCGACCATGTTCCACAGGGTGCCCAGCGCATTGTCCTGGCGCAGCTGCACCACGGCATGGGGCCTCTCTCCCGGCCGGTGCGGGTTGGTGAGCCCGACCGGCTTCATGGGGCCGAAGCGCAGGGTCTGGCGGCCGCGCTCGGCCATCACCTCGATGGGCAGGCAGCCGTCGAAGTAGGGGGTGGTGGCCTCCCACTCCTTGAAGGAGGTTTTCTCGGCGGCGAGCAGTGCGTCGACGAAGGCCTCATACTGGGCCTCGGTCATCGGGCAGTTGATGTAGTCGGCGCCGGTGCCGCCGGGGCCTGCCTTGTCGTAGCGCGACTGGCGCCAGGTGACGGCGGGGTCGATGGAGTCGAGATGCACGACCGGGGCGATGGCATCGAAGAAGGCAAGCTCGGCCTCGCCGGTGAGGGCTTGGATGGCGGCGGCGAGCGCGGGCGAGGTAAGGGGCCCGGTGGCGATGATGACGCTGTCCCAATGCGCCGGGGGGAGGCCCGCGATCTCGCCGCGCTCGATGGCGATGAGTGGATGCTCGCTGAGCCGCTGCGTGACCTCGGCCGAGAAGCCGTCGCGGTCGACCGCGAGCGCGCCGCCGGCCGGCAGCTTGTGGGCGTCGCCCGCGCTCATGATCAGGGAGCCCGCGCGCCGCATCTCCTCATGCAGCAGGCCGACGGCGTTGGTCTCGGCATCATCGGAGCGGAAGCTGTTGGAGCACACGAGCTCGGCCAGCGCCGGCGTCCTGTGGGCTTCCGTCATGCGGAGGGGCCGCATCTCGTGCAGCACCACGGGCAGGCCGGCGGCCGCAACCTGCCATGCCGCCTCGCTGCCGGCGAGCCCGCCGCCGATGATGTGGATGGGTTGGGGCATGGGCGGAGGGTAGGGGAAAACCGGCGTTGTCTCAACCGTGGGTGGAGAGTGTCGGAGCCCGGGACTGGATTCCCGCTGACGCGCTGCGCGCTCGCGGGAATGACGGTGCAGCGCCCCGTCCCGTCATTCCCGCCAAGCGAAGCGCAGAGCGGGAATCCAGCCAAGGCAAAGTGGCTTGCGGCTGGGTTCCTGGTGCGCTCGCGGGATTGACGGCGGCACGCTACTGCATGCGGCCGCGCTCGGTATCGACGATCGGCGGCACGGTGACGGGCGTGGCAACCATCGGCTCCGGCCCCTCGGCCGTGGCGTAGGCCCCCTCCCGCCGCCTCACGAGCCAATAGCCGATCAGAAGCAGCACCGGCACGCAGGCCACGGCCGCGATCCGGTTGTCGGGACACAGCAGGACCACAAGCGCAAGCGCGGCCAGCAGGAGGCGGGTGGCGATGTCGGCGGGAGCGCTGTCGGCGAAGCGCGCCTGCAGGCTGAAGGTGATGCCGATCGTCGCCGTGAGGACGAGCCCCGCCGCGCCGAACTGAGCGACGCCCGGTTCGATCACCAGCTCGGGATGCACGAACACGCCGGCCATCAGCGTGAACAGCGAGACGCAGATCTGCAGCGCGCGGTTGAGCGTCGTGTAGAAGGACGCATTGGCGATCTTCGCGGTCACGGCGGCGACCAGCGATGTCGGCGGCGTCAGCTCGCCCCAGACGCCGAGGAAGAAGGCGAAGAAGTGCACCACCCACGGATTGACGCCGACCCGGATCATCGGCGGGGCGATGACGATGGCGACGAGGATGTAGGTCGGTGCGGGCGGCAGGCCGGTGCCGAGCACGGCGCCGAATATGAAGGCGAGGACGACCATTGCCGCGAGATTGACGCCCGCAAGATTGATCAGGATGGCGCCGAGCTTCGTCGGCACGCCGGTGATGACGAGTGCCCCCGTCATGATGGCGAGGGTGGCCAGCAGCAGGGTGAGGTCCGATGTCATCTCGATGTAGGCATCCAGGAACCTGCGGACGGGCCGGATGAATTCCTGGAGGGACCATCCCCTTTCGGCCAGCACGAAGAGGGTGTTGATGGCGAGCAGAAGCGAGCCGACCGCGACGAAAACGTAAAGCGCGGCGAATTGCGGCGCGAGGTTCCAGGCGGCCATCATGCCGACGAGGCCGGAGATGACGCCGAGGAACGCGGCGAGATTGATCACATCCCGCCATGACAGCGGCTGGCGGACGCCGGCAACCAGACGCATGCGATGGCGCAGCGCGAGCAGGTACACCGAGACCGCGACCGTCGCGTAGTAGATGAGCGCCGGCACGTAGCCGCGCGCGACCACCTCGAAGTAGCTCTTGCCCAGGAACTCGGCCATGAGGAACGCCGCCACCCCCATCACCGGCGGCATCAGCTGGCCGCCAAGCGAGGAGGCCGATTCGATGGCCGCCGCGGTCGCCGGCGGCATTCCGGCGCCGATCATGGCGGGGATGGTGGCCGAGCCGATGGTGATGGCGTTGGCCGCGCCGCTGCCGCTGACGGTGCCGACGCACATCGAGCCGACGACGGCCGACTGCGGCAGCGCGTGTGGCGAGCGGATGGCGATGCGCTTGGTGGCGCGCAGCAGCGACTCGATGCAGCCGAAGCCGCTCAGCGTGCTGAGCACGAGCAGGAACGCGCCGATGACCGTGAGCGCGATCTGCGGCAGGTTGGAGAACACGCCGGTGGTGGTCTCCACGCTCATGGCGGTGCCGACGCGCCACCAGCTCAGCCCCGCATGCGAGAACATGCCGGGCACGACGTAGCCATAGACCGCGTAGAGGATCAGCACGAGGTTCAGGACGAACAGCGGCATGTGGCGCTTGCGCGAGTATTCCAGGACCAGCACCGTCATCGCGCAGCCGGCGAGGAGGTCGGTGGAATTCCAGTCGCCGGCCCGCTCCGTCCCGAGCGCGTAATACTCGGTGTGCATGTAGTAGGCGACGGCGAGCGCAACCGCGATGTAGACCGCGGCGATGGCGAGATTGGCCGCCCTCGGCAGGCGCGGGTAGAGATCGTTCTCACGCAGGCCGTTGAGGACGAACAGCACGAAGGTGACGGGAACCAGCGTCATCGCCAGCAGCGTCGGCCCGCCTTCGCTGGTCCAGAAATAGAAGAAGAGATAGAGGAAGAAGAAGATCGCGGTGGCGTAGTAGGCGCCCTCGACAATGAGACGCGGCCGATCGGCGGAGTTGTCTGTCATGGCGCGCTCGTCTGGGTGATGAACGGGGCGGGCGCGCTATCGCGCCCTCTCTGCCTTGGCTGTGGCATTCCCATCGGCGCTAGTGTCCTGATCGCGAAATTCGTCTACATCTGCGGCGAACTCGGAACGAATTTCGCGATCTGAAGGACACTAGCAAAGTCAATAAGCTAGTGTGATTCAGATCGAGAAGTCCGCGTCCCGACCAGGCCCGGAGCGATGATGCGGACTTCTCGATCATCACACTAGTTGTTTGCGACCTTGGAATCCCATTTGGCGTTCCACACGCCCTTCTCGCGCATCCACTTGACGAGCCCGGGATGGATTGGGATTAGATCGGCCGACGATTCCACGCCGCGCACCTGGAAGCCCTTCATGTCCTTCGCGATCTGCGTGAAGGTCGGATCGATCTGGGCCAGCTCGGCAACGTTCTTCTCGATGATCGTCAGCATCTTGTAGACGTCGGCCTCCGGCACCTCGAGGCCGACGTTGAAGCCGTAATAGAACGGCAGCTCGATGACCTTGTCGCCGTGAACGTCGCGATTGAAGGCCTTCGGGCTGACCTCGACGATGGTGAAGCCTTGCTTCTTGAGCTCGGCAAGCTCCTCGGCGCTCGGATTGAGCACCGCCCAGTCGGCCGCGAGCGAGGCTTCGGCGAGCCACGGAGGGGCCGAGCTTTCCGAGCCCGTGTAGATGGTCATGGCGTCGATGGCGCCGGATTCGAGTTGCGAGCCGACGGTGGCAAGGTCCACCTGCACGTAGTTGAACTTCACGCCCAGCGCGTTGAGGCCGCGCTCGGTCTGGGCCCTGGTGTCGAACGGCAGGGGGCCCGTGAACACGCGCTTGCCCGCAAGGTCGCCCCATTTCGCGATCTTGTCCTTGTTGCGCACGTGGATTGCGAGGCCCACCTCGATCGTATTCGACCAGAACGACTGGACCGGCATGCGCTGGATGCGGGCCTTGAAGCCCTTGAAGCGGGCCGTATCGGTCGCAAGCTCGTGATAGGCGACGTCGGAGCCGTAGAAGCCCTCGAGCTCCTTGGTGGCGAAGCCTTTGACGGTGGTGATGGCGCCGGCGGTGGGCAGCACGGAGATGCGATACTCCGGCATCTCCTTGTTGAGCACGTTCGACAGGGCGACCATAGCCTTGTGGCCGGCGGTGCCGACGGGAGGCGTGCCCCACCGGATGTCCTTGGGCTGGCCCTGCGACCAGGCTGCCGAAGCCGTCATTCCGACCAAGGCGGCGGCCGCGACGGTCGTCAGAACTCGCCCGAGCATGGATATTACCTCCCATCGAATTTGCCTTTGCTTTCGAGGGGGACTTTGGCATGGCGGCGGGCCCCGGCGCACCCTCTTTTTCGGCAAATATGCGCTGCCGCATAGCGACCTGCGTGCCATCGCTCGCGATCCGTGGCCGGGCTGCGTCGCGTCTGGGGCTGGATGCCCGCTCTCGCTTCGCTTGGCGGGCATGACGGCCGCGGCGAACGTCGCCCGTCATTCCCGCGAGCGCGCAGCGCGTCGGCGGGAATCCACCCCCAAGGCTCGACCTGGCGCCTGTGGCTGCGTACCCGCTCTTCGCTTCGCTTGGCGGGTGCGACGGGGCGCGGGGGAGCCAGGAATCCACGAGGCTTGCAGGCGCGGGAGGGTTGAGGCGTGGCAGGCAGCGCGGGCGGTGGTATTCTCCCGCCATGGACATGCCACTCGACCGGACGGCCGATCCCTTCACCGAAGCGGGGTTCCGCGCGCGGGCCAGTGGAGGCCTGCTGGCCGAGCCCTCGCAGGCCATCTTCGATCCCCGCTCGGGCCGCGCCCTGGGCCCCAGCGACTGGGATCTGAACCCCGAGTTCAAGGACGATCTGGCGGTGATGGCGCCTCCGCGGCCGGCAGCCGTGCTGGTGCCGATCGTGCTCCACGCGACGCTGACGGTGATGCTGACGCAGCGGTCCCACGACATGCCGAGCCATCCCGGCCAGATCTCGTTTCCCGGCGGCAAGATGGAGGCCTCGGATGCCACGCCGCTCGATTGCGCGCTGCGGGAGGCGCGCGAGGAGATCGGGCTCGAGGCCGACTTCGTCGAGCCGCTGGGCTTCCTCGACAGCTATCGCACCGGCACCGGCTTCCAGATCAGCCCCGTGGTGGCGCTCGTGCGGCCCGGCTTCCGCATGGCGCTCGATCCGCGCGAGGTGCTGGAGGTGTTCGAGGTGCCGCTGCCGTTCCTCATGGACGAGGCCAACCACCAGAAGCACGCGCGCGAATGGCGAGGGCGGCAGAGGTCATACTACGCCATGCCCTACGACGGCCGCTACATCTGGGGGGCCACGGCGGGCATGCTCAAGAACATGCAGCAAAGGCTGTTCCGCAGATGATTCGCGTCATCATCGAGAACGTGCTGCTGTTCCTGCTGCCGACGGCCATGTACCTCGGGTACGTGCTGCTGACGCGGCGTGCGGCCGGCACCGGCAACGTGCTCGATGATGCGCCGCTGGTGTGGCTGTTCGTGGCAGGCGCGCTGCTGGTGGCGGGCACCCTCGTCTATTACGCCACGCTCACGCCGGGCGGCCTGCCGGGCCAGACCTACACGCCGCCGCGCATGGGCAAGGATGGGCGCATCGAGCCCGGCCAGCTCAAGTAGCCCCATGACGGCAGCCCCGCCGACCCCACCGCCGCCGAGACTCGCCGGGTCCGCATGGCTTGTGCGGCCCCAGACGCAGGCCGTGTTCGCGGCGCTCGCCAGCCAGGGCTTTGCGGCGCGTGCCGTGGGCGGGGCCGTGCGCAACGCCCTGCTCGGGCTGCCGGTGACCGACATCGACATCGCCACGCCGGCTAAGCCCCAGGAGGTGATGGCCGCAGCGCGGGCCGCGGGCCTGCACGCAGTGCCGACCGGCATCGACCACGGCACCGTCACGGTGCTCGCCGATCACGTGCCGCACGAGGTGACGACGCTGCGCCGAGATGTGGAGACCCACGGCCGGCACGCCACCGTCGCGTTCACCGACGATTGGGAGGAGGACGCGCGCCGGCGCGATTTCACCATCAACGCGCTCTATTGCAGCGCCCAGGGCGAGGTGTTCGATCCGCTGGGCGCCTATGCGGACCTCGCCGCGCACCGCATCCGCTTCATCGGCGACGCCGGCCAGCGCATCCGCGAGGATTACCTGCGCATTCTGCGCTTCTTCCGCTTCAACGCCGAGTACGCCAAGGGTCAGCCGGATGCGGAGGGGCTTGGCGCCTGCGTGGCGGAGCGCGAGGGCCTGGCGCGGTTGTCGGCGGAGCGCGTGCGCCAGGAGATGCTGCGCCTGCTCATGGCGCCGCGGGGGCCTGAGCTCGTCCGTGCCATGCAGGACTATGGCGTGCTCGCCTACGTGCTGCCCGCCGCACCGCACCCCGAGCTTCTGGCGCGGCTCGCCGCCATCGAGGCCGGCCTCGGCCGGGGTGCGGATGCGATGCTGCGGCTGGCGGCGCTTGCGGTCGAGATCGCCGAGGATGCGGACCGGCTGCGCGAGCGCCTGCGCCTTTCCAACGACGAGCACGCGCGCCTTGGCCTTGCCGCCACGCCCATGCCCGATCTCGATCCTGCCGCGCCAGGGCGCCTGGCCAGGGCGTGCCTCTATGCCGAGGGTGAGGCCGCCTATCGCGGGCGCGTGCTGATCGCCTGGGCGCGATCGGGCGCGCCGCCGGCGAGCGCCGCCTGGCGCGAGCGCCTGGCGCTGCCGGAACGCTGGGCGGCGCCGAGGTTTCCCCTCGGCGGCGCCGACGTGATGGCTTTGGGCGTGCCGGCAGGCCCCCGCATCGGCGAGGTGCTGCGCGCGCTCGAGGCCTGGTGGATCGCGGGCGACTTCGCGGCCGACGAGGCGGCGCTGCGCGCGAGGTTGCACCAGGTCGTGGGATGCACGTGATGCGACGCGTGCGGCAGTGATTGTGTCGTGCGGCACAATCGGGGATGATGGGCGACGGCTCTACCTCACGAGGAGCGCATGGCGAGCGCGAGCGAACGGCCACCTGCCCCGTCCTTCCTGTGGCTGTTCTTCGGCAAGGTGGTGCTGCTGTTCGTCACCATCCTCGTAGTGTGGACGCTCTACGCCTATCTGCACGCCTATCGGCTCGACTGGCTCGGCTGGTTCTATTCCAAGCTGCTGCCGCTGACGAACGCGCTCTATGCGCTCGTCGAGACCTATTTCCCGAGCGACGTCAAATACAAGATCCGCGGCGCCATCACCGACGATCTGGGCCAGCGCTCGCTGTTCCTGCTGCTGCTGACGGCGGTCGTGGAGCTTTCGCTCTACAGCCTGTTCAAGCTGGTCAAGGCCCTGGCGCCGCGTCTCGGAGCGGCGCTCAGACGCCGGAGCGCCGAGGCTTAGAGCGACTGGTGGGAACGATCAGGCTGCGGCGATCGCATGGTCGGCGGCGACGCGATTGCGGCCCGAGCACTTGGCCTGGTAGAGCTTGTCGTCGGCGCGCTGGACGAGGGCGTCGCCGTCCTCCCCCGAGGCCAGCCCCGCAATGCCGAAAGAGGCGGTGATCCTGCCGATCTCCTCGCCGCTGTCGTTGAGGGCAAGACGCATGCCTTCGAGCTGGGTGCGGATCCGCTCGGTCAGCTGCCTGGCATCCTCCACTTCCGTGCGCGGCAGGATGATGGCGAATTCCTCGCCGCCGTAGCGGGCCACCGTGTCGGTCTCGCGCACGTTGCCGGCGAGCACGCGCGCGAACATCTTGAGGATCTCGTCGCCGACCCGGTGGCCGAAGAGGTCGTTGACCTTCTTGAAGTTGTCGATGTCGGCCATGACGAGCGACAGCGCTCCTCCCCCCAACCGCGCCTCGGCCAGCGCGCGCGAGAGGCTGTCCTCGAACTGGCGGCGGTTGCCGAGATCCGTCAGCGGATCGCGCATGCTGATCTCCTGCGCCTCGGCGAGGCTCGCGCGCAGGCGGTCGATCTGCGACTTCGACTGCTCCAGGCTCTTCTTCAGCTCGCCCGCCTCGTGCTGCATCTTGGCGTTCTCGGCCAGGAGGAACTTGACGATGATGCCGATCTCCTCGGGGCTCGCCAGCGTCGGCAGGCTCTCGCCGGCCTTCGCCAGGCAGACCGAATAGCGCTCGCCGGCTTCGAGATGCGCCTGGACCAGCTTCAGGATGGCGGCCGCCTCGCGGTCGAGCTGCAGCGCCTTCGCCGCCAGCTCGGGCTTGGAGGCGGCGGGGCGGGCGGCGCGCGCTATCCGCAGGCGCTCCTGCCAGGCGAGAATGGAGATGCCGGCGAGACCGAGCAGCACCAGGCCCGCCAGAAACGCCTGCACCGAAATGAGACCGGAGAACAACAACGCCCTGACTCGCACCTCTGCGAGCTGGCCCATGCAACCTGGGCGGCCGCCCACGCGGCCGCGCCGGCAAGGCGCCAGCCCCCCTTCGCCCCGGTCACAGTCTATGCGGGATTACCTCCTATCCCGTTAACCGGCAGGAGCTTCGGCGGTGGGGCTTGCAACCTGCAGATCAGGGAACGCGCCATTGCCGATTGGCTGGCGAAACCTTGCGGACCAGTGCCGGGCGGACCGCTCGTCAAGGTCTCATCGGGCGCCGCTGAACGACTTGAAATCCTTCACGCCGCGCAATTCGATCGCTACGCCGTCGAACTCCGCAGGGATGAGCTTGCTGATGGCGTCGCGCAGGTGCGTGTCGACGTTGACGCGGATCCAGGCGTCGCCCTTTTCGTCCCACGTGACGCCGATCCCCCGCACCCCTCGCACGCGCCCGAACTTCTCCCGGACGCGCTTCTGGGCTCGCTGTGCATCAGCAATTGAGGTCTTTCTCGCCATCACAACCAGCTTGCGCCCATGGCTTCCAGCGCCGCCGCAAGGTCGCAGGAGTATACCAACATGCGCGGTTTGCCGTCATCATCCCACAGGCCTCCGCCGACAATGAGCGCGAAGGCGGATCGGGTCGTGACGTCGAATACAGCCGCGCCGGAATCGCCGGGTTTGGCGAACGGCTTCGCCGCATCCGGCGATTCGATCTCGAACAGCCTGCTGAAATAGACGATTCCGAGGCCCGGCACCTCGAGGCCCACGTCGTCGAAGAAGCCCGCCGACAGCCGGCCCTCGGTGTAGCCCGTCGTGCGGCCGACCTTGGCGACCGTCTTGAACTCGGCGATCCTTTTCTCGGACGGCGGCTTCAGAAGGCGCTTGCCGGCATTTTTCGCGCCGGGAATTCGGGGGATCGAATTGCCGGTGTGGGTGCGGCTCGGAAGCAGCGTGGCCGCGGCGACGTCGAGCTCGACCGAAGGCGTGTCGAGCGTGCGGTAGTCGTAAAGCTGGCCGATCTGATTGCGCGGACCAAGGCGCCCGCTCACGTCCACGCTCGCCGGATGGTAGACCATGGAAGCCTTGTCGGAGGGAAGAACCTCCACGCCGCGGCCGCTGTTAGCGGACCAGCCATCTTGTCCCTCCGACCGCGCGCATCCACGCGCAAGCAATCGATGAAGTCTCGACTTAGCAATTCGCGCCGCAGCTTACGGAAGAACTAGCCGCCGATCCATAGCGGCGTTGCATGCCGGGTCTCACACCGCAACCGGCAGGCTCGCCTGCTCGCCGACCTCGAAGACGCGCCGGTAGCGGGCGACCTCGGCGGGCGGCCCCATGGCCTTCATGGGATTGTCGGAGAGCTTCACGGTCGGCCGGCCATTGGCCGACACCACCTTGCACACGATGGAGAAGGGATCGAGCCGGCCGTCGGGCCCGAACCCGCGGAAGTCATTGGTCAGCAGGGTGCCCCAGCCGTAGCCGATGCGCACGCGGCCGTGGAAATGGCGGTGGATGCGCTCGATGGTGTCGACGTCGAGGCCGTCGGAGAAGATGAGCAGCTTCTGGCGCGGGTCCTGCTTGCGCTGCTGCCACCAGCCGATGGCGAACTCTCCGCCTTCGATGGGGTCGCCGGAATCGATGCGGATGCCGGTCCAGGCATTGACCCACTCGGGCGCGCGCTTGAGGAAATTGTTCGAGCCGAAGGTGTCGGGCAGCATGACGCGCAGGTTGCCGTCGTAGTCCTGCTGCCAGTCCGCCAGCACCTTGTAGGGCGCCTCGGCGAGCTCGCGGTCGCTGTCGGCCAGCGCCGAATAGACCATCGGCAACTCGTGGGCGTTGGTGCCGATGGCCTCCACCTCGCGGCGCATGGCGATCAGGCAGTTCGAGGTGCCGAGGAAGGCCGGACCCAGGCCCTCCATCATGGCCTGCACGCACCAGTCCTGCCATAGGAAGCCGTGACGGCGGCGCGTGCCGAAGTCGGCGATGCTGATGCCCGGCAGCTGCTTCAGACGGCCGATCTTCTCCCACACGCGGGTCATGGCCCGGGCGTAGAGCACCTGCAGCTCGAACTTGCCGAGCCCCTTGGTGACCGCGCGGCTGTGCAGCTCCATGAGCACCGCCAGCGCCGGGATCTCCCACATGGTGGTCTCGATCCACGGCCCCTCGAAGGTGAGCTCGTACTGGTCGCCGCGGCGCTCCAGCACGTAGGGTGGGAAGCGGAACGCCTCCAGCCAGGCGATGAAGTCGGGCGCGAACATCGGCCGCTTGCCGTAGAAGGAGTTGCCGCGCAGCCAGGTGGACTCCCCGCGCGAGAGCGACAGCGTGCGGATGTGGTCGAGCTGCTCCTTGAGCTCGCCCATGTCGATGAGGTGGGAGAGCTTGACGGAGGCGGTGCGGTTGAGAATGCCGAACGTCACCTGCGTATTGCGGTGGCGCCGGAAGATCGTCTGGCTCATGAGGAGCTTGTAGAAATCGGTGTCGAGCACCGAGCGCACGATCGGATCGATCTTCCAGTTGTGGTTGTAGACGCGGGTGGCGATGTCGGTCATGGGCGCTGCCGCAAGCTCTGGCCTGGCTGCCGGTTCCCTGAGCCGCCGGCGCCGGTCGATGCTACTCGCTGGTCTGTGCCCGGTGCAACGGAGCGCGCACGCCCAATCGGCATGCCTGGTCAGCGGGTTGCGGGCAGGGAGACGAGCACATGAAAAGGCCCCGGCGCGGTGAACGCCGGGGCCCCATGCGATTGCAGAGCGTGGCGCGGGCTTAGAAATCCATGCCGCCCATGCCACCCATGCCGCCGCCGCCCGGAGGCATCGGGGGAGCGGCCTCCTTGGGACGCTCGGCCACCATGGCCTCGGTGGTGATCAGGAGGCCCGCGATCGAGGCGGCGTCCTGCAGCGCGGTGCGCACCACCTTGGTGGGGTCGATCACGCCTTCCCCGACGAGATCGCCGTAGACGCCGGTCTGGGCGTTGTAGCCGTAGCCGTACTTGGCGTTCTCGAGGATCTTGCCCACCACGACGGAGCCGTCCTCGCCGGCGTTCTGCACGATCTGGCGCGCCGGGGCCTGCAGCGCCTTGCGCACGATGGAGATGCCGATCTTCTGGTCGTCGTTGTCGGGCTTGAGGCCGTCGAGCGACTTGACGGCGCGCAGCAGGGCCACGCCGCCGCCGGGCACGATGCCCTCCTCGACCGCGGCGCGGGTCGCGTGCAGGGCGTCGTCGACGCGGTCCTTGCGCTCCTTGACCTCGACCTCGGTGGCGCCACCGACCTTGATGACCGCCACGCCGCCGGCGAGCTTCGCCAGCCGTTCCTGCAGCTTCTCGCGGTCGTAGTCGGAGGTGGTCTCCTCGATCTGCTGCTTGATCTGCTTCACGCGCGCCTCGATGTCGGGCTTCTTGCCGGCGCCGTCGACGATGGTCGTGTTGTCCTTGTCGATCGACACGCGCTTGGCGCGGCCCAGCATGTTGAGCGTGACGTTCTCGAGCTTGATGCCGAGGTCCTCGCTGATGACGGTGCCGCCGGTGAGGATGGCGATGTCCTCCAGCATGGCCTTGCGCCGGTCGCCGAAGCCGGGCGCCTTCACGGCCGCCACCTTCAAGCCGCCGCGCAGCTTGTTGACGACGAGCGTGGCCAGCGCCTCGCCCTCCACGTCCTCGGCGATGATGAGCAGCGGCTTGCCCGCCTGCACCACGGCCTCGAGCATGGGCAGCATCGGCTGCAGCGTGGAGAGCTTCTTCTCGTGGATGAGGATGTGGGGGCTCTCCAGCTCGACCAGCATCTTGTCGGCGTTGGTGATGAAGTAGGGGGAGATGTAGCCGCGGTCGAACTGCATGCCCTCGACCACGTCGAGCTCGGTCTCGAGGCTCTTGGACTCCTCGACCGTGATCACGCCCTCGTTGCCGACCTTCTTCATGGCCTCGGCGATCTTGGCGCCGATCTCCTTGTCGCCGTTGGCGGAGATGGTGCCGACCTGGGCGATCTCCTCGTTGGAGGTGACCTTCTTGGCCTTGGCCTTGAGCTCGGCGATCACCGTATGGACGGCGAGATCGACGCCGCGCTTGAGGTCCATCGGGTTGGACCCGGCCGCGACCGACTTGGCGCCCTCGCGGATGATGGCCTGGGCCAGCACGGTGGCGGTCGTGGTGCCGTCGCCGGCGATATCGGAGGTCTTGGACGCGACCTCCTTCAGCATCTGTGCGCCCATGTTCTCGAACTTGTCCTCGAGCTCGATCTCCTTGGCGACGGTGACGCCGTCCTTGGTGGTGCGCGGGGCGCCGAAGCTCTTCTCGAGCACGACGTTGCGGCCCTTGGGGCCCAGCGTCACTCTTACGGCATTGGCGAGGATGTCGACGCCGCGCAGCATGCGCTCGCGGGCGTCCTGGGAGAACCTTACGTCTTTGGCTGCCATTGTCGGCTCCTCAGAAGGGGGTCAGACCCCTTTCGTTTGACCTTGCGAGAAGTAGGAGAGGATGGAGGAAAGGGGTCCGCCCCCCTTCCACGCCAGGAGGGATTGCATCAGGCCGCGGCGCGGACGGACACTTTTCCCTCGATCACGCCGAGGATGTCGCTCTCCTTCATGATGAGCAGCTCCTGGCCGTCGATCTTGACCTCGGTGCCCGACCACTTGCCGAACAGCACCCGGTCACCCTTCTTCACGTCGAGCGGGACGAGCCTGCCCTGCTCGTCGCGGGCGCCCGGGCCGACGGCGATGACCTCGCCCTGCATCGGCTTTTCCTTGGCGGTGTCGGGGATGATGATGCCGCCGGCGGTCTTCATGTCCTCTTCGATGCGGCGAACGACGACGCGATCGTGCAAGGGGCGAAACTTCATGGCCTCAACCTCACTGTCTCAGGACCGTTTCCTGGGATGGCAGCCGGTACCGGCTGCCGCTGCATCGAGCGCGGCCGCTGCGGCCCGATGGACCTGCGGCCGCCGCTTCGGCGCTGGTATTATGAAGGGTTGTTAGCAGTGTCAAGAGGGGAGTGCCAATCGTCGTCGCCGACGGCTGAGAGCACCCGAGCGAGAACGGCTCCTCCCGGAACTCTGGCAGGGTTGCTTCGTTAGAAGCCTGCTCTTCCCGTCCGCCACGATGACCCCGCAGCATTGCATTGATCAAATGAACCTGTGGGAACCGGGCAACCCCGTGCGGCACGAATCGCGCATAGAGTTGTGACAGGTGCGCGTCAGCGGGTGGAGGTGATCGTCCATGACCGCAGTATCCGACCCAGATTTCCGTGCCCAGCTCGCGGGCTTCAGCCTGACGACGGCGGAGATCCTCTACCACCTGCCGGATCACCCCTCCCTGCTGCAGAGCTATATCTGGCAAGACTACGACGTGCATCCGCGCTTCCCGCGGCTGCGGACGTTCCTCGATTTCTGGGCGAACAATCTGGACGGCAAGCTCTACCGCGTGCGGGTGGCCCACAGGAAGCTGATCAAGCCTGCCGAATTGCGCATGGTCGCGGGCGAGTTCCGCGTCCACTGACACGGGCCTGTGGACCGACCTCACACCCCCTCGGCCACCGGGCTGCCCTGGTCGTCGAGATAGGCGATGCGCACCATGTTGGTGGTGCCCGGTGAGCCCAGCGGCACGCCGGCGACGATGATGACGCCCTCCCCTGACCTGGCGAAGCCTTCGTCGAAGGCGATGCGGCAGGCCTTGCGCACCATGGCGGCCTGGTTCTCCGGGTCGCCGGTGAGCACGCAGTGGACGCCCCACGCCATGGCGAGCTTGCGCGCCGTCGCGAGCACCGGCGTCAGGCCGAGCACGGGCAGGCCTGGCCGCTCGCGGGCGACGCGCAGGGCGGTGGAGCCGGTGGCCGTGTAGCAGATGATGGCGGCGAGCTTCAGCGTGTCGGCCACCGTGTGGGCGGCGGCGGCGATGGCGTCGGCGGCGGTCGCCTGGGGAGGCGTGCGGGTGGCGTGCAGGAGTGCGCCGTAGCTCGGATCGTTCTCGGCGGCGATGGCAATGCGGTCCATGGTGCGGATGGCGTCGATCGGATACTTGCCGACGGCGGACTCCGCCGACAGCATCACCGCGTCGGCCCCGTCGAACACGGCGGTGGCGACGTCGGAGACCTCCGCGCGCGTGGGCACCGGCGAGGCGATCATGCTCTCCAGCATCTGCGTGGCGACGACGACCGGCTTGCCCGCGGCCCGGGCCTTGCTCACGATCTGTTTCTGCAGGCCGGGCACCTGCTCGACGGGAAGCTCCACGCCGAGATCGCCGCGCGCGACCATGAGGCCGTCGGAGTGAGTGATGATGGCCTCCAGATCGGCGATCGCCGCGGGCTTCTCGATCTTGGACATCAGCGCGGCCGGCTGGGCCTGGCCGATGAGCTCGCGCGCAAGCCGCACGTCCTCGCCCCGCTGTACGAACGACAGCGCAACCCAGTCGACGCCCAGGCGCAGGGCGAAATCGAGATCCTTGCGATCCTTCTCGGTGAGCGGTCCGATCGGCAGCACCGTATCGGGCAGGCTGATGCCCTTGCGGCTCGCCAGCGTGCCGCCGACCACCACGGTGGCATCGATCCTGGATTGCGTCTTGTCGAGGACGGTCATGCGGATCTTGCCGTCGTCGAGCAGCAGCGTGTGGCCGGGCTCGACCGCCTCGAAGATCTGCGGATGGGGCAGGAACACGCGGTCGGCTCCGCCCTCGCTCTCGGTGGTGTCGAAGCGGAAGGTGGTCCCCTCGGCAACCGTCGCGCGCTCGCCCGCGAGGTTGCCGATGCGGAACTTGGGCCCCTGCAGGTCGCACAGGATGCCGATGGGCCGGCCGAACCTGGCCTCGGCCGTGCGCACGGCGCCATGCACCTTCTTCACGAGGTCGAAGGGCGAGTGGCTCATGTTGATGCGGAAAACGTCGACGCCGGCCTCGAAGAGGCGCTCGATCATCTCCGGGGCGTACGACGCGGGTCCGAGGGTGGCGACGATCTTGACGCGCCTCGTGCGTCTCATGTGGCTAGTGTCCTGATCGCGAAATTCGTCTACATCTGCGGCAAGCTCGGGACGAATTTCGCGATCTGAAGGACACTAGCAAAATCAATGCACTAGTGTGACTCAGATCGAGAAGTCCGCTTCTCCACCAAACCCAGAGCGATGATACGGACTTCTCGATCATCACACTAGCGTCCCCTTTCGGTGGGATCGGTCAGGCGGATCGTCCAGTCCTTGGCCTCTTGCGTGTCCACCTCGAAGAAGCCGGTGTTCTTATAGCCACGTCGGCTGCAATCCTGAACCCCCCTGATCGTAAACGACTTGTCGATGGTGCACATGAAGGACTTGCCCGCCCACTCGCCGCCGCGATCGTAGTCGACGGCATGGATATAATAGAATCGGCTCGATAGCGTTCCCTTGTAGAGCGTCTCGCAGGTCTGGGCCGCGATGTTCCACCACCCTTCCGTCGTCCATCCGCTCGGATCCTGATAGCCGATGGCGACGCCGATGCGGCTCGATGTGGTGTTGCAGAGCTTGAGGTCGGCGTGAGCCACCGGGGCGGCGAGCGCGCAGGGGAGGAGGACGGCTGCTTTGGCGGCCTGGCGTGCGAGCTGGTGTAGGAGCGACGGCAAGGCGGACATCGGCTCGGGCTTCGCGTCAGCGATCGATCAGGATGACGCGGAAATCGTTGACGTTGGTTTGCGTCGGGCCCCGGATGATGAGCCCGCCGGCGGCCTCGAAGAAGCTGGTCGCGTCGTTATGGTCGAGGAACTTCTGGGCATCGAGGTGGCGGGCGCGCTCGATGGTGTGGCCGTCGATGACGGCGCCGGCCGGATCGGTGACTTTGCCCGTGCCGCCGTCGATGCCGTCGGTGTCGGCCGCCAGCGCGCTGACCCCGTCGAGCCCGGCGATGGCCAGGGCCATGGCCAGGGCATATTCCTGGTTGCGCCCGCCGCGCCCCTGCGCGTTGCGGACCGTGACGGAGAGCTCGCCTCCGCTGACGATGGCGGCACGGCGTCCCGCGGCCTTGATCTCGCGGGCCAGCTGTGCGTGCCCGCGAGCCACCTCACGGGCCTCGCCCGTGACGCCGTCGCCGAGATCGATGACCTCGTAGCCCTGGCGCCTGGCGAGCGCGGCAGCGGCGGCGAGCGCCGCGGCTGGCGTGGCAATGATGCGGTATTCGGCCGTGGTGAAGGCCGGGTCGCCCGGCTTGGGGGTCTCGTTGGCGGGATCGGCGAGCGCCGCCGTGACCGCCGGCGGCAGGGTCAGCCCCAGCGCGGCCATCGCGGGACCGCGCCGGTCGAGCACGGCGCGGGCGTCCGCCAGCGTCGTGGGGTCGGGCACCGTCGGGCCGGAGCCGATCGTCGCCGGGTCGTCGCCGGGCACGTCCGAGATGGCAAGCGTCAGCATTGGGGCGGCGGTGGCCTTGCGCAGGCGGCCACCCTTGATGCGCGAGACGTGCCGACGCACCGTGTTCATCTCGTGGATGTCGGCGCCGCACTTCAAGAGCCCGCGCGAGAGCCCGGTCTTGTCGGCGAGCGTGAGGCCTGCGGCGGGAGCCGCCCAGAGTGCGGAGGCGCCGCCGGAGAGAAGCACGAGGACGAGGTCGCTCCCCGTCGCCCGGCCCGTCAGCGCCAGCGCGCGCGCGGCGGCGCGCTCGCTCGCATCGTCGGGCGTCGGATGCCGCGCCGAGACGATCTCAATCGTTTGCGTGCCGGCGCCCCCCAGCGCCTCCCGAGAGCCGTGCGGCGCGGTGGTGAAGCCGGTGACGCGGTCGAGCAGGCCAAGCTTGCGGTAATGGGTCTCGGCCGCCACGGCCATGGACGCCGCGGCCTTGCCGGCGCCCACGACATAGAGGCGTCCGGTGTCCGGCGGCGGCGGCAGGTGCGCGGGCAGGCAGACGTCGGGGTGCGCGGCGGCAACCGCGGCGTCCAGGAGGGCGAGCAGGTCGGCGCGCGTGTCGGGGCGTGCGTCACCGTGTGCCATGGAGGGGCTCGATGGGCTCTGTGGTCGCGAGCCTCATTTGCCGGCGGCGGCCGGGAAGCGTCAAGCGCGGCCATCATCGATACGCTCACATCGGTAAAGGGCGCGGCGGGCCGCAGCGGTGGCCCCTGCGCCGACTGCAATTCTCGTTGATCTTCGCGGGGCCATGGTCAAAATCGCCGGCATCGGAAAAGAGAGAGGCACGGCATGGATCTCGGGCTCAAGGGCAGGACGGCACTGGTGACGGGCGCCAGCATCGGCATCGGCCGCGGCATCGCGCTCGGGCTGGCTCGAGAGGGCGCACGGCTGGCCGTGGTGGCGCGGCGCGACACCCTGCTCGAGGAGCTCGCCGGCGAGATCGTGGCCGCGGGCGGCGCGAAGCCGCTGCTGATCGTCGAGAACCTCGTCGCGGAGGGGGCGCCGGCCCGGATCGCCAAGGCGGCGCTCGAGGGGCTCGGCTCCGTCGCCATCCTCGTCAACAACGCCGGCGGCAGCCGCCCGTTCAAGCTCGACGCCACGGAGGCCCAGTGGGAGGAGGCCCTGACGCTCAACTTCACGCGCCAGCGCCAGCTCACGCATGCGCTCCTCGACCAGATGGTCGCGGCCAAGTGGGGCCGGATCATCAACATCACCGGCAAGTCGGAGCCGGAGGGCATCAACGGCGCCTTCTGCGCCAAGGCTGCCATCCACGCCTGGGCGAAGGGGTTGTCGCGCGAAGTGGGCAGGCACGGCATTACCGTGAACTCGATCCCGCCGGGGCGGATCAACTCCGAGCAGATTCGCCGCAACTACGCGCCCGAATACCGCCAATGGCAGGCCGACAACGAGATCCCCGTCGGCCGCTACGGCGAGCCGGAGGACGTGGCGGGCCTGGTGTGCTTCCTCGCCTCGCCGCTGGCCGGCTACATCACCGGCACCGTCATCCCGGTCGACGGCGGGCTGCGCCGGTATCAGTTCTGACCCTCTCGGACCTGTAACGCGATTGTGGATGGCTGCCATCCACCTGCGCGCCTTGTTGCGGACAGGCGAAGCAGGTACGCGAGGCCGCATGCGAACCGACCTGGCGCCCGCGCGCGCCCTTCCCTGGCTGGAGATATATCGAGGCTACAAGGGCTTATCGCCCATCATCCGGGGCTGCGGCCTGATGATGGTCGGCACGCTCATGTTTGCGGGCATGCACACGGCGATCCGCTATGCAACCCAGCACCTGCCCGCGGTCGAGGTGGCCTTCTTCCGCAACGTATTCGGCCTCTTCGTCATCGCGCCCCTGCTGGTGCGCTACGGGCCGGCCGTATTCCACACGCGGCACCTGAGGCTGCACGTGCTGCGCTCCGTGCTCAACGTGGTCTCGATGCTGGCGTTCTTCATCGGGCTGTCGATGACGCCACTGGCACGCGCCATGGCGTTGTCCTTCACGGCGCCGCTGTTTGCCGCGCTGCTCAGCGCGCTTTTCCTGGGTGAGGTGTTCCGCTGGCGCCGGTGGACCGCCATCTTCGCCGGATTCTTCGGCGCGCTGGTGATCCTGCGGCCCGGCATGCAGGCGCTCGATCTCGGCGCGGTCCTGGTCGTCATATCGTCCCTCGTCTGGAGCATGGCGCTGGTCGACATCAAGGTGCTGGGCCGCACCGAGTCGAGCATGACCATAACGGCCTACGTCACCGTGCTGCTGATCCCCATGACGCTGCTGCCGGCGGTGTTCGTGTGGCAGACGCCGATGCCGGACATGTGGGGGTGGCTCGTCTTCATCGGCGTGATCGGCACCCTGGGCCAGCTCATGGTCACCGAGGCCATCAAGCTCGCCGACATGACGGTGCTGATGCCCTTCGACTTCCTGAAGCTCGTGTGGGCCGCCTTCCTCGGCATGATCTTCTTCGCCGAGGTGCCCGATCTGCTCACCTGGATCGGCGGCGCCATCGTCTTCGGCAGCTCCCTCTACATCGCCTGGCGGGAGGCCAAGGTGCGCAAGGCCGCGAGCGTGCCCTGATCGATATGGAGCGCCGCCGGCTTCCGGCCGCGCCGATCTCCCTTTACGCTGAGGCTCCGCGCCGCGGCCGATGGCCGGATCGGGCGTGCCGAGCACGGGGATGCCGATGAAGGAAGAATTGCAGTACGCGGTCCTGCACGAGTTCGTCGAGCCGGCCCGACGCGCGCTCTCGCGCGGGACCTGGGACTACCTGATGGGGGGTGCGGAGACCGAGACCACGTTGGTGCGCAACCGCATCGCGCTCGACTCTCTGGCCTTCCGTCCGCGCGTGCTGCGCGATGTCGAGAAGGTCGACACCGGGGCCAAGCTGCTGGGGCACAAGCTGCGGCTGCCCGTCATCCTGGCGCCTATCGGCTCGCTGCAGGACATCGTCGCCGAGGGCGGCGTGGCGCCGAGCCGGGCGGCCGCGCGCTACGGGGTTCTTCACATGCTGAGCTCGGCCTGCTCGCCTGGCTTGGAGGCGGTGGCTGCCTCGAACGATCACCCCAAGATCTTCCAGCTCTACGTGCGGGGCGATCCGGCGTGGGTGGACGAGTACGTCGCCCGCGCCGTTGCCAACCGCTACGTCGCGCTGTGTCTCACCGTCGATCTCGACTACTACGGCCGCCGCGAGCGCGATCTCGCCAAGCGCTACAAGGCCACGGCGCGGCGCGGGGAGTCCGGCGATCATTTCCAGGCGCGCTTCAACTGGAAGGACGTGGAGCGGCTGAAGAGCAAGTTCCGCATCCCCTTCATCCTCAAGGGCATTGCCACGGCCGAGGACGCCACGATCGCCCTCGACCACGGCATCGAGGGCATCTACGTGTCGAACCACGGCGGCCGGCAGCTGGATCACGGCAAGGGCGGCATGGAGGTGCTGCCCGAGGTCGTGGAGGCGGTGGGCGGGCGTGCCGAGATCATCGTCGACGGTGGCTTCCTGCGCGGCACCGACATCGTCAAGGCGATGGCACTGGGCGCGAATGCGGTAGGCATCGGCCGGCTGCAGGGGCTGGCGCTGGCCGCCGGCGGCGAGGCGGGCCTCGTGCGGGCGCTGGAGCTGCTCGAGGACGAGGTGCGACGATGCCTGGGCCTGTTAGGCGTCAAGTCCTACGCGGAGCTCGACAAGAGCTACGTAGCGCCGGTCGCTCCCATCGGCCGCGAAGGCTGGGACAGCGCCTTCCCGCTGCTCAAGGAGGGTTACTGACACCTGTTGCGCAAGGCTCGACCTGCCGCCAAGTGTCATTTCACATCGCACGCTCCGCCTGCGCCTCACACGCTCCCCCTCCGTCCTTGAGCTTGTCGAAGGACGGGCCACGCGTGCCAGCCGTGCTTCGACCCTCGGGACAAGCCCGAGTGCAGGCAAGCTCAGCACAGGGTTGGCGCGCGCCTCGTAGGTTGGGTCAAGCGAAGCGCAGACCCAACGCTCTGATCGCCCGTGGCTTTGTGTTGGGTCATCCCCCGGCCTTCGCCGGGGTCGACCTGACCTACGCCGCGCAGTCCGTGCAGATCCCAACGCCTATGGCCCGACGCGCGTCGAGCGCTCGGGAGATGGGCAGGCGGGGGAGCGGGGCGCGGACGCCTGGCGCTCGGGACGGGAAACGCGGCATCCGCGCTCCACTGCTGCAGGGCGGGTCTTCCTGGCACGGCGGACGACGAG
>Ga0070741_10001654_pt1 | contig 65600 bp, 56 predicted proteins | sample Coa_R1_4_FD_66440 | JGI IMG/M metagenome (GOLD analysis project Ga0070741, IMG submission 66440) | Surface soil microbial communities from Centralia Pennsylvania, which are recovering from an underground coalmine fire - Coalmine... | ecosystem: Environmental > Terrestrial > Soil > Unclassified ...
ACAGAAAGCCGTTTTTTCATCCCTGCGAGTCTCCTTCGTTCAGAAACTTGAAATCGGTGATGACGGCTGCTGACAGGCACTTTTGCACCTCGCCCGTCGCTTACCCGTCACTTTTCAGTAGCTTATACATCAATGCAGGATATGTTGGATGATCTTTTCGTCAACTATATGTATAGATTTGTTTCACCATTTAGGTATGGGGCTGAATGGGTTCTGGCCAGCCATGCCAAGGCTAGAGTTAATAGGGTTATCGTCCCTTGGGAGTGGGTAAAAAATCCAGGAACTGCAATTGGGGATTTGAAGCCCGGGTGGCAGGAATCGGTATCCCCTGAGAGTCTTGGTATATTGCCAAGCACTCAGTGGCAGTTCGAGTTGAGGAACCCTGCTTGGGAAGAAACATTTGCATTCGGTTGTAATAATGAAGACGTAGTGCTGGACAAATTGACAGACCCTAAGGGGAGATTTTTCCGGCATTCTGGGTGGTTTGACGTGAAAGATTTGGAACAAGCACAACTTGATAAATATAAATATGTGTTTGTATTTAAAGGCAGTCCGTGGGAAGCGCCTTTCGCCCATAAAGCTTTGGTAGAAAGAGCGTAATTCTATATGGAGGTGGGTTTATCCACAGCCCTACCCTGGACAGAATTCCTCAGCGTGGTAAACTGTAAGTAACCCACAGCACTTTTTATATTTCAGGCCAAAGAATACAAATCAACCGACCACAAATAAGCAGCGTTACCTAACCTTGGTCGGTTGGACGCTGTTTTTTGTTTGTAGCGGGTCAGGATGGCCAGTGGAAACGGAGTAATTACCGTGAATGCTGGCTCACACACTGCCAAGTACAAAGCAGTGTTCCCGCTCCACTACAAGCACTGAAACACAAAAGGGGAGCAGCACAAAACTACTCCCCCCTTGTGGATCTATCACTGACTGCTCCGAGTGCGTCCCGGAGACCGCGAGGGATTATCAGAGACCTTTCCCAATAAAGCAAGAGTTGTTCACTCACCCGCCTTTGTCTGACCGCCCTTCAGTGGGGATTGTTTTCCTTCAGATAGAGGCAGGCAAGTTGAAGAACTTGGTAGCCTGCCGTAGTAGGCTTGTCTCAAGGAGACAGAAGGACTACGGCCCAAACGATAACCCGACACCTCTGGCAGCGAATTTATTTCTTTTTTTGAGGATTTGTTTCTTTCCCCGGCCCCGTGCCACTTGGGACAAGAACAGGTCTGCCGAGGGAGAGGGGAGGAGTGAAGGGGTGGGTGAGAGTGCAGGCGACGGCCTTAGGGGTGAATATTCACCAGTCAACTATATGACCAATGAAATACAAGACAATACCAGTTAAAGAATACAGGCAGATGAAACTCTGGGCCTTCCTGCATCAGAGGATAAAAACGCTTGCGGCTCAGCACAAGATGTCCGCGAACGAATACCTCGATCAATTAACCAGTAACCAAGATGAATATGGACACAGAGACAATAAATAAAATGCGGCAACTCCGAGCTGAAGGCAAAACCCTTCAGCAGATTGCCGACACAGTTGGGCTGAGGTGGCCCGCACAGGTGTACCAGGCACTCACCAAAGCCAGAAGAGAAAGTGGCCCTCTGCAAACTGCGCCAACAATGGTAATGGAGAAGGACGCAGCCAAACAAGCACACAGAGAGTACGCGAGTTTGGTGAAGACCCGGAAGGAACAGTACATCCGCGATCTCAAGCAGGTCTATTGGCACTTGGCCAAGGGCGAAAAGGTTTTGGATATTTACGAGGTATTTAACAAAACAGGAGTGAATGAGCAAGGTGATCCGAAGCTTGCCATTGTCCGCGCAGACCGGAAATCAGTGGTGTTCAGAAAAGACAACTCAGGAACAGGATCATTTCGCTGCGAAGACTCATGGCATCACTGCAAGTCTTGTATTGATTTGCCGGTTAATACTTTCCCTGATTTTCCCACGGAACAGCCAAATCCAAATAGTTGGCCCCGAATTATCCGGGAGCGTATTACGACCCAGACTCCAATCATTCCCGCTCACCTTGTTCCTAGCGGCAGCCTCGATAATTACTTTATCCTCTGGGAAGTCCCGGAATGGAAACCCGTACCGACTTTCAAAGATCCGTTCCTGCTGAAAAGAATAAACAAGAACACCTTTGTTGTCTTGGCCGAGTGGGACTTGACGCCGCTGGAGCAAGCGGTAATCAGAGGATTATAGGTTTACCAATCAACCGGGAGGGAAAGGGGTAATAAGAAGCCACAAACAAGCTCAGGGTAAGCACTTTAATTCGCGAGTCTCCAACCGTCATCATACAACCGGAAATGAGCCTTAATCAGTCCGTCCTTGGCCAATCGTTGAGTAGTTCCAGGTTCGTCATAATCAAAAAAGTCTTTGTACTTGCTGTATATTTCACTCGTCGGCTTAAAAGTAGTAACTACGTTTGCTATTGCCGTCTGACCATCAATTTTGGAAATACCTTCAATTGACTTTGCCTCTCTATGCCCTGCAATGAAAGAGCCAGTAACATCCATTCCCTGTGCCCCATTACCAGTTTCACACCGATCCCAAGCCCCATTAGGGCACAAAGGGAATGTTGACCATTTACACGTAAGTACTCCGTCCTTGATAAACTTGTCGTACCATACCTTTGACTGCGGGTCATTACATTTACTGCTGTTATTTAACCTGATTGACATTTTAACTGTTCCAAGTTTCTTTCCTGCCAGCAGGCTTAGCGCCTTCTCTCTCGTAAGAGTATTACTTGATCCACTTGAGCCACTGTCTTTACTCGGAGTTCCTCCTTCTTGGTGAGAGCAGGATACGGTTAAAAATCCAATGATGAAAACGCCGATCAGCAGTTTCTGTGGGGACATTGTTTTCTCCTTTGATCTGAATATACGACAACAAGCTGTTTCCTTTTCCAGTGAGATTGTGCCTGATCTATATCACAGGCCCTCTGGAAAAACCATCCTGTACGGATGAACCTTCACCGGAACACAATGAAGGCCAGCCCTAAACTCGGGACTGGCCGACATCTCAGATTTTAAGCCCGACAAGCGAACTGTCTGATTTTACGGAGTCAATATAATCAACTAAAATGAAAACAGAATGACCCCTCAGCATAACCAAATCCTCAATATCCTTTCCGATCACCAATGGCACTGCACCGTGGAGTTTGACGAGATCCCGATGCGTGACCACCGGAAACGAGTTTCCGAGCTTCAAAAACTTGGCTACTTGATGGAGACGGAGAAATGCCGTGGACGATGTGGCAGACCGCACAGCAGTAATGTGACGTGGAGACGGTTGCTGAAATCGCCTGTGGCTTCAGATTTTGACCGTAGCGAGGTTTTACCTGAGCTTCCTGCCTCCGGTGCTTGCTGTCCGTCTTGGGCCATTTTTCAGACTCACGCCCGATCCTGCCCATCCCTCCAAAAACAGCCAGTCAACACCTTGTTTTAGTGCCCTGCCTGCTGCTGACGTAGTTTTAACTGGTAGACCGCCGGCTCAAGGTGGCCACCTGACAAACCGGAAGTGCGGGTTCGAGTCCCGCCGCCAGTAGCAAGCAGAGCATTATGCCTGCCAATCATCCCAATAAGGAGGGGATATGAGTACCAGAAAAGCACTGAAGTTCACGCCCAAGGCTGAACCAACTGCGACACCGGAAATCACGGCCAACAACGGGAACTCCGAGACGAAGAAATACACTGTCAATGTCCAGAGCAGCGGAGCTGTCTCCGTGACCTTGCGCAGTGACGACAAGACCGAAGCCTTGTCCTTCATCGAAGAGTTTAAGGCCATCGTCGCCCCGCCCAGGAAGAAGAAACCGTATCTGCATGCCGGAGACCCTTGCCCAAATGAAAACTGCGGCGGCTATCTGGCTCCGCAGACGGCACGGAACCGGAGAACCGGAGGCGAATACCAGTTCTTGGGATGCACGGAATTTCCGGCTTGCCAGGAAACGGCCTACTTCGCCAAGGACGAGAACACCGACGGAACGTAATTAACGACGGGGAGTCTGAAAAACTCCCCCTCAATTTATGAAATATATTTTTATTACGGGAGGTCAGAAAGCAAAAGTTGACGATGCTGACCACACTTGGTTAAGCAAGTACACTTGGCATCTTAAAAAAGACCGCAACAATTCATACACGGCGACAAATATTCTGTTTGGCAAAAGGTACAAGACAGTTTATATGCACGCCTTAATTATGAGTCCACCTGCGGGGATGCAAGTTGACCACAGAAACGGAGACGGATTGGATAATCAGCGTAAAAATCTTCGAGTGTGTACGCAGTTACAGAACAGCTATAACAGGAAGAAGTATGAAAACTGCTCTTCACAATTCAAAGGTGTTACTTGGGCAGCGAATATTCGTAAATGGCGTGTTTGGATTACCAAAAATCAGAGAAGGATTTACTTGGGCAATTTTATAAATGAAAGAGAAGCTGCTTTGACTTATGACCGTGAGGCCATGAATTTATTTGGTGAGTTTGCACGTTTGAATTTTCCCTACATCGCCAAGGAAAATGGCGAAGGAACATAACAAACAGGGAACGCCCACCCGTTCCCTCTCTTCCCTTCATCTGAAAAGATGGAGTAATGATAAGCCTCCCTATCTCATTTTTGAGATGGGGGGAAGAGAATTAAACAAACAAGATGAGACATCCACGATTTATTTGCAGGTTATTAGGGCATAGAACTGGCTATTTTATTCCCGTGGTGATTGAGTTAGGTGTTAATGCCAACTTTAAGCAAGAAGCAATTGACTACGTAAAGGAAGAAATTTTACCTGTTTTGAGTCTAAGAATAAGAGATTATTTGAAGGATGAGTATCCTTACCGGATTTATATACAGTAGCTTTTATGACTTGGTACCAGAGACCCTTAAGTAAGTTTGGAGCGCAGAAAACTGTTTTCAAGAATCGGGTTTACGACAGTAAAGGCGAAGCAGGTTTGGCAATGGAATTGGACTTGGAACTCAGAGCGGGAAAGCTCTTAAAGATTGAACCACAGGTCACGTTTGATTTGTTTGCGAAGAACGGCCAGAAGGTTTGCACCCACAGGCCTGACTTTCTTGTTACGCTCCCGGACGGCACCCAGGAAGTTCGGGAATACAAGGGTTTTGCGACAGAAATTTGGAGATTGAAACTGAAGCTCTTTGAAGACAATTATCCCCACATCCCGTACTGGGTAATTACTCCCTCAGGCCGGAAACAGTTCGGTAAAAAAAAACGGAATATACGCTCTCGAAGCGCATCCCGATCCTTGAAGATACCCCTCCATCAGAGGAACTGATGATCCCTGAAGTTCAGGAGCGGAAGCCCCTGCCTCCACCACCCGCCAGACCATACTCATGGTGGGAAGTCGCCCTGAGCGGACTCGTCCATCACCTCGCCAAATTATTCATTGATTGATGTATGAAATATTGCCATTCCTGTCAGCAGGAAAAACCCACGAGTGAATTTGCCCGTAACAATTCTCGACCAGACGGACTACAGACCGCCTGCAAGGTCTGTCAGAACAAATGGGGCAAACAGCGTTATCAGAAGACCAAACACCTGTTTCGGGAGCGTAACCGGCAGTTGAAAATCCGCAACCAGAAAGCCGTTGCCGAGTACCTGAAAGACAAAGCCTGTGTTGACTGCGGAGTCACGAATCCCGTTGTCCTGACCTTTGATCATTTCCGCGATAAAAAATATACCGTCTCTCAAATGGTGCTTGGCTCCCACGGACTCGACACCATCTTTGCCGAAATCAAAAAGTGCCGCATTCGCTGCTTCAACTGTCACATGATTTCCGAAGCAAAGAAACGCGGCGACCTTAAGTGGAAAGCCCTAGCGCAGGCGGCTTAACAGCGAAGTCCTGATGTGCGTCTCCTGCAAGTCTTCGACTTCCACCTCGACATACGCCTGTGTCATCTGGAGCGAACTGTGGCCCATTGCCCTTTGCAGATAAATCACGTTGCCCCCGGCTTTGACATATGACCGCGCAAACTTCCGCCTGAAGGCGTGGAAGAACCCGTCAATGTCCTCTTTGTTTACGCCGACCTTCTCGAAGATGGTACTCAGATCCCGGTACAGGTTGTAATACGTCATCTTCGTCCCGTTCGCGGTGCAGAAGAAGTACGGACTTTTGAATTTTGAAATCCGATGCTTCGTGCAGTACCGGAACAGAATTTTCCGCAGCTCAATACTCATTGGCACCAGTCGTTCCTTGCTCCCCTTTCCTTTCACCTTGATCAGCAGGTTGTCAAAGTCCACGTTTGAGACTTCAATCCCCAGAGCCTCGGACACCCGGAACCCGCAGTCAGTCAGGGTGCAGAGGACGGCATACGCCCGCATCTGGTTGCGGCTCTTCGGGTCAGGCTTCCACTTGAGGAGCGCGGCAAGCTGCTCATCTGAGAACGTCCGCATAATCTTTTTCTCTGCCTTGAGCTGTTTGATTTTGAAGGGTTCTGCGAGGTGGCCGTTTTCCCTGAGCCAGGAGAGGAACGAGTTAAACGACCGGATGGAGATGTTGCAGGTCGTCGGAGAAAGCCCCGCCTGGCGCATTTCAATGACGAAGGTTGAGAGATTCTCTCTGGTCGGAAATTCACCCACGAGCCTTTGCCAACGGGCAAAAATTTCGGTATAAGAGGCAATCGTTCTTTCAGAGAGGTTCGAGAGGAACCGTTTTTCGGTGATGAACCGCTCGAAGAGTTTTGATAATCCGTTATTCAAATCCATACTTACCCCCACCCGTTACGGGCGGTAAAGTATTGATTCAAAATAAGTTCCCAAGGGCCAGGTAGCTCAGTTGGTAGAGCAACGGACTGAAAATCCGTGTGTCGGGGGTTCGACTCCCTCCCTGGCCACCAGCACTTTTAATCACTTACGCAGGGCAGGCAGATCAGTTGTCTGCCCTGTTCCGTTTTCAGCTCCGTTAACGTCTTCCCGACAGGCTTCCTGTTTCTATTCCGGGTGCATCGGGTAGGAGGGAGCCTCACGGCTCCCGTCCTCCCACAGCACCGGACGTGCGGTTCCGCATCCGGCGGTTCACGTTGAGAATTGAAGCTTTCGCAGTTGATCCAGCAGTGAGACGAGTCCCAGCTGATCAAAGCAAGACTTCGGGAATGCCTCATTCATGTGGGCAGCCCCAGCATTCCACCACGCGCCGCGCCCGTTGACCGAGCTTTTCCACGCGCGTAGTTTCCCCAGTCCGCGCTTCATCAGTTCTTTCATTCGCGTGCGGGGACGCTTCCAGCGCCGCCACAGCAGGCAGCGCAGTTTGCGTCTGAGCCAGCCGTCCAACTCTTCAAAGATGCCTCTCACTTCCGCCAGCCGGAAATATTGCATCCAGCCGCGGAGAAGTTGATTCAACTCTTTGATGACCTGAGGCAGACTGCGCCCTCTCCCCGCGCGAAAGATCGTCCGCACTTTAGCCTTCAGCCGCCGGATGGATTCCGGGGCCACTTTCAGGCGTGGCTGTTTGTGCCACGTCATTGAGTAGCCCAGGAATTTCCGCCCTCACGGGCGCGCAACTGCACTCTTCTCCGTGTTCACCCGCAGGCGCAGACGTTCGGCGAGGAACTTCGTTACCGACGCCATCACCCGTTCGCCAGCCGCCCGCGACCGCATATAGATGTTGCAGTCGTCGGCGTAGCGGCAGAACTTGTGACCGCGCCGTTCCAGTTCCTTGTCCAGTTCGTCGAGCAGGACGTTTGACAGCAGCGGACTCGCGCGGGCCGCCTTGCGGAGTCCCCTCCACCCGTTGGCTCACCACCCCGCCCGTCATCATCCCCACTTGCAGGTAACGGCGAATCAGACGCAGCACGCGCTTGTCGCTGATTCGGCGAGCCAGCCGCGACATCAGCACGTCGTGATTGACTCGGTCAAAGAACTTCTCCAGATCCAGGTCCACGACCCACCGCCGACCTTCGCGCACATACTCGCGTGCTTGCGCGACTGCCTGTTGTGCGTTGCGTCCGGGGCGAAAGCCGTAGCTTGAGGTGGAGAAGCCCGGCTCAAAGAGCGGACTCAGGACCTGATGCAGCGCCTGTTGAATCAACCGATCCACTACGGTCGGGATACCCAATTGCCGCATCCCGCCGTTTGGTTTCGGGATTTCCACGCATCTCACCGGCTGCGGCTGATACGTGTCATTCAACAAGCTCTCTTTGATCTGTGCCCACTGCTCCTGCAAGTACGGCTTCAATTGCTCGACAGGCATCCCATCGACGCCTGCCGCGCCCTTGTTGCCCAGCACCTGCGCGTATGCCTTGAGCAGGTTCTCACGTGCGACCACTGCTTCCATCAACTGCAACTCTTCCGGTCTGACGGTCTCTCTCCTTGCCGCGCTGCTTGACGCACTCGTCTCGGAGCCTCGTGACTTCCGGCCACTACTCTCCGAACGGGGCTCGGGCATCTCAGCCATACTGTCGGCGTCTCCACAGGTCGCGAAATTCAAGCGTCAGTCCTTCCCACGTGTTCGGGCCTTTGCTCCGGTCGCGGGAGCTACTATGCCCTCGGCTGACTTCTGCCAGCTCATCGCACCGCCTCGCGACGGCGCCAGCCCACGGGCAAGCTGACAGATCTCCCCGGGTATGACGCATCCACCTTCACGCTTGCGGCCCGCCGCATCTACGGCACGACGTTCCGTGCAGGTATCGGACTTTGAAGATGTTTGCCTTCTCATCCAGTCCTGCCGCCTCATATGCGATTCCTGTTCGTCGGGCCAGCGTTTTGCCTCCAGGCTTCCTTCGGATTCCGCCTCACGACAGACACCCTTGCCTTCGGCTAACGAGTCCCCCTGCCGGGTTCGTAAGGGACTTGCACCCTCAAGTGAATACGCCCTGCCGGGCGCACAAACAAAAGGCGGGCCGTTTCAGGCCCGCCCGAGTGTGTTATTGGGATAAAGGAGGACGTATTGGCGCGCGGCTCTCCACTTCCGCCGCCAGTGCGGCCCCTCTATCAGCATGTGTGAAAAGAGCAGAAATGGTTTCGCCCGCAGAATCCGTGCGGTGTGGACAAGGTGGCGCGCCTGGTCCCGGATGCGGCCAAGGCCGGGACTCGGTCCCGCTTCGCCATGTGTTTTCAATCTCCGACTATTTGTTTTTAGAGAGCGCTACGGCTTTCGCCGTATGATCTCGTGCGATTGCCCACACTTTTTTCATCGCCTCAGCGCGTTTCGCATACATTGATCCGGGTTCAGTCTCGCTCAGTTTGTCGAAATGGTATTTGCTGTCCAGGTTCTTACCCGCTCCCAGCCTTGTAAAAAAAGAATCCTCGCCGTGTGTCTCGGTCCACACCGCCCCTGCGTCCACAAAAGCTTCCAAAGCCTGATTCAACTCACGCTTTAATTCACCGTCAGGAAGGTTAGTTGAAGCCGTGTTCACCTTGTCCTTTGCCTCAGCCAGCAGCTGGTTGTAGGTTTCAACTGTCGGCTTGGCCTCCGTAGCCGCCCGGAGTTTCTCGAGCGCCTCCAGCGCCGGCGGGACAGGATCGGCGGCGCCGTTGCAGGCAGATATAAGGGCAAGAACCAGAAGCAGAGGGACTGTTTTTTTCATGACGGGAACATCCTTTTGACGAAGATGGCAGGCCCATCGGCTGATGCTCATTTAAGGCTTGGCGGGGCAGGATGAAATGATCGGGGCCTGCACTGACGAGTGAGAAAAAGGGCGCGGAATTCGGTATGCGCTTTCACCAGCGCAGTCAGCCGTTCGAGGATCCGTGCAGGAGTCTCGTCTGTGGTCATTTCACGGCTCTCTTCCTTACGGCTTTCCCTTCCCTTTGGCTGGCCTGCTTTCAGCTTTCGGGGGCTGCCAGTTCGGCGAAGGATATTATCAATCGGCACCGTTTTCAACGCGCGGTTACGGCTTTTTCAATCATTCATCACTGACGATGCTGTTCCGCGATGATCGTTTGCAATTCTTCCTCGCTCACGAGGCGCTCAAAACGGGCCGGTCAGATTTTGAATTGTTCCGGCTCTCCCCTCTCTGCTATCCTTCGCGCTCATTTTGACCGGAACGCTCACGACCAGAGCCCGACGCGACAGAAATATCATGGATTTGTCAGAGAGGGGCGACCCCTTTTGCCCTACACTCCCTCACGAAATTAATTGTCAGGTCGGTTACATCTGACTGCCCGCAATCCCGCTATCAGAATTGCAGAGCGCCCGGGCCGGATTTTTTCGGCACAGTTCTTTTACGCAGTAATTTCCCGGAGTCACAGTCTTTTTAACTTCGCTTTCACTGGAAAGCAGGGAGACCGGTCTATGTTCCGTTTCAGTTCCGCCAGTGTCCGTGCCATTCAGACGATCAGACGGATTCATCTGTGGTCAGCGTTGCTCGTCACGCTGGCAGCCGTCGTGCTGTTTCATTATTCGTCACGACAGGCCGGCGCGCAGGGCGTCAGCCCGTTCACGACGGTTTCGGCGGCGAGTTATTCACCGAACGTTGCGCCGGGAATGATTGTGGCCGGCTTCGGCAGCAACGTGGCGACGACGACGCAGGTCGCCACAACAATCCCTTTGCCGACGGTGCTGGCGGGCACGTCGGTCAAGGTGACGGACAGCGTTGGGACAGAGCGACTGGCTTCCCTGTTTTTCATTTCGCAGTTCCAGATCAATTTTCAGATCCCCGGCGACACTGCTCTGGGCACGGCGACCGTCAGGGTCTTTTCCGGCGCGACCACGGTCGCGCAGGGGACGGTCGAAATTCTCGGCAGGGCGCCCGCGACCTTCACCGCCGACGCCTCCGGCTCGGGCTTCCCGGCGGGCTTTGCGCTGCGCGTCAAACAGAACGGCGACTTGGTTTACGACCCGCTGGCCGTGTGGGATCCGGCGCAAAACAAATTTGTCGCCATGCCGATTGACCTCGCCTCGCACAATGACCCGGTCTTCTTCGTCCTGTTTTTAAGTGGCGGCGGCAACGCCACTACGGGCAACATCAGGCTGCTCGTCGGCAGCCAGGTCATCACGCCGCTCTATTACGGGCCGCAGGGCGGCTTCGTCGGACTCGAACAGCTCAACGCCGAAATCCCGCGCTCGCTCATCGGGAGCGGCAGACTCACGATCACCGTGGCCGTCACGGATGAGATCGTCTCCAACTCGACCGAGGTCGAAGTCGCCGGGGCAGCCGCGCCCCCGGGCGGCTCAGTGCAGATCACCGGCTTCAGTACGGCGAACGTGCTGGCCGGAAACGAAGTGATGATCAACGGCAGCGGCTTCGCGGGTAACACGACCGACAATCAGGTCTCGTTCATTGACGACGAGGCGAAGGCCGCCACGGCGCAGATCATTTCAGCAACTTCATCGCAACTCCGCGTACGCGTGCCGTTCGGCGCGGGCACGGGCTCGGTCAAAGTCCGCGCGCAGGGCGAAGACGCTACGAGCCAGGGCCCGCTGCCCGTGCGCACTTCGATCAGCGGCTTCGTCGAAAATACGGGGCTGCAACCCATTGCAGGCGCCACGATGAAGGTCGTCGGCACGAACATCACGGCGACCAGCAACGCCGACGGCTCATTCGTGCTGCCCGACGTCCCCACCGGGGCGGCGCTCATCGAAGTGGACGGCGGCACTGCGCCCGTGAGTCCGCCGTTCCCGAAAGTCACACTCAAGACAATCGCGCGCGCAAATCGCGATAACCAGTTCAGCAGCCCGGTCACGATGCAGCAATCCACCGGCTCTTCATTCAGCGTCGGCGGGGGCTCGCCTGCCGAAGGCGTTTCACTCAGCGTGGCGACGACCAGACAGTCATCCGAAGGGACGCAGTCAACTGAGGAGGTGAACGCTTCGGGCCTGCTCGAAACCGGCAACGTGATCTTCGACCTGCCAGCAGGCAACGCGGTCACCTTCCCCGACGGGTCAGCGACCGGGACGATTACGCTGACGCAGGTTGAAGGCGGGCGCCTGCCCGCCAGACTGCCGGCGTCAACTTTCAGCTCGACCATCGTGCAGCTCACGCCGTTCGGCACGAAGTTCGCGCCCGGCGGCAAACTAAGTTTCCCGAACGTGGACACTTTCGGATTCAAGGCCGGGCTTCAGGCGCGCCTCTTCAAACTCGATCAGAACCCGAACAGCACGACGCGCGGCACGTTCATTGACGCGGGCGCGGTCACGCTTTCCGCCGACGGGCAGCGCTTTGAGACCGCCGCCAATGCGATCACCGAAGCTACGATCTACTTCGTGTCGTTTTCGCGCCCGACGGCGACGGCAATCGGTTATGTGACCGAGTACGACGGCCAGCCCGTCCGGCGCGCGATCGTGCGCGCGCGCGGTCAGGCGACGTTTACCGACAACAACGGCGGGTTCGTGCTGCGCGATATTCCGGTCCTCAGTTCGAGCGACCTGCTGACGGTCGAAGTCAGCTACCAGCGCCCCGACGGTCGCGTTGACCGCACGAGGCGCAGCGGCATTCCGCTGGCCGCGGGCGGGCTCGCGCAAATCACGCCCGATCTCGTGCTGCCCGCGCAAACGACCAATCGCGCGCCGACGATCATCGGCCCCTCCCGCCTGACGATGACTGAAGGCGAAACGCGCGATTTCGATTTTCTGGCGAGTGACTCTGATGTGGGGCAGACGGTTCAGGTCGCCGTCAGCAATGTGAGCTTCGCTTCGATCATAAGTAAAGGCGGCGATCTTTACGCACTGCACCTGGCGCCGGCCACGCGTACGTCGGGCGATTTCACCGTCGTGCTGACGGCGACTGACAGCGCTGGCGCGAGCAGGGCGTACAAACTCCTGCTGACGGTCTCCGCGAACGACAAGACTGTTCCCGTCGCCCAGTCAATGTCCATTATCACCAACGAAGACACGGCCGTGGCCGTCACACTGGCGGCCACCGACCCGACCGGCCGTGGGCTGACATACGCCCTGCTCAGTTCGCCAAGGAGTGGCACGCTCAGCGGCAAGGCTCCGAACCTGACCTACACGCCGGGTGCCAATTTCAATGGCGCGGACAGTTTCTCTTACGAAGCCGTGACGACCACCGGGGTCAAGAGTCAGGTTGCTTACGTCAACCTCGCGGTCAGGCCGGTCAACGATGCGCCTGTGCTGACCGGGCCGTCTTCAATGTCCGTCAACGCCGGGCAGTCACTGAACCTCGCCCTGACCGGTTCCGATCCTGATGTGGGGCAGCGTCTCAGTTTCACCGTCACGGGTCTGCCGCCCGGCGCGTCGTTCGTCCCGACGACGACGAGCGCGCAACTGAGCTGGACGCCGACCTTCGAGCAGATCGGCAGCTACCCGGTCAGCGTGACGCTCACCGATGACGCCAGCCCGGCGCTCAGCAGCACCGTGAGCTTCACAATCACGGTTGACGCCAAGTGGTCGAAGACCGCCGGGCCGCAGGGCGGCGCCGTGCGCGCGATGGTTTCGACGGGTTATGACGTCTACGCCGGGACTGAAGGCGGCGGCATCTTCTGGTCAAGCACATCCGGCAGAAGCTGGGTTCAGCTCAACAGCGGGCTGACGAATCCTTACGTGACGGCACTCACGCTCTACGGCAAGACGGTCATTGCCGGGACGGACGGCAGCGGCGCGTTTTATTACAACGGCAGGTCGTGGGTGGCTTTCAATCAGGGGCTGCCGGCGAACAGCGTCATCGCCGCGCTCGCTTCCAACGGCACGACGATCCTGGCTGCCACGTATGCCAAAGGCAGCAGCAGCGTGATGTCCGTTTACAGCGCGAGCGCGCCGGGGCAGGCATGGACGAAGGTCGGCGCTGATTTCCCGTCCAAGGTACAGATTTACGATCTGGCCTTGATCGAAGGCGTTCCCGTCGCCGCGACGAGCGACGACATTTACCGCTTCGTCGGCAAGCTCTTCCCCGCCTGGACGCAGACTCCGCTCAACCCGCGGCTCATAACCGGTTCCGTCGCTTATTCGCTGCTCGTTGACGTCACGACGATTTACGCCGGCTCGAGTGACGCCGTCTACTCTTCCACCGACCAGGGCGCGACGTGGAAGATTGTCAGCAGCGGCGTGAAGGGCCTCGTCCGCGGCTTGGCGCTGCAAAAGACCAAATCGCTCTTCAGCGCGACGACGCAGCTCTTCGCTGGGACCAGCGCGGGAGTTTTTGCGACCGACGGGACAGCCGCGTGGGCGAACACCAACCTGTCGCTGCCCGTCGGCGTCAGCAAAGTTGCGACGACGTTTGAATACGCGCTGGCTGGGACGAGCGGCGCGGGAGTTTACGCGCTGGGCAGAGGGTGGTTTGAATCGAACTCGGGATTCAACAGCACGCGCGTGACTTCGCTCGCGCAATTCAACGGCGCGCTTTACGCGGCGACGGGCAAAATCACTTCCAATGACAGCCCGCAGAACACGGGCATCTTCATTTCGGGCGATGGCGGCCAGAGCTGGAAGGATGCGAACTCGGGCCTGAAAGACCTCAACGTCAGAGCGCTTGGGCTGGCGGGCAAGACGCTGTTCGCCTGCACTTCGTCGGGCGGATTGTTCCGCTCGTTCGACGGCGGCGGGACGTGGGCGGAAAGCAACAACGGGGTGCCGATCAACAAGAACCTGAGCGGCTCGCCGTATTACGAAATCAACGCCTTCCTGAATTATGAAAAGGCGGGCAGTCTCTTCATCGGCACAAGCGGCGCGGGCGTCTGGCGTTCGACGAACGGCGGCGACTTGTGGGTCGAAGCCAACACCGGCCTGCCCTCGGCGACCTTGTTCGTGACTTCGTTTGCGCTCAAAGGCGCAACGGTATTTGCCGGGACCGACGGCGGCAGCGGCGTGTATGCGTTCGACACCAAAACCAGCACTTGGTCTGCCTCCGCGACCGGGCTGCCCGTGAACGCGAGAATCTCAGCGCTCGCGGCAACCAGCAGCTACGTGTTTGCCGGGACGTTCGATATTTTGCGTGGTGGACTCGGGCTGTATCGCTCGACCACCGGCCAGTCGTGGCAGTCGGCAAGCAGCGGCATTCCCGCCGGCGCGTTCATTTATTCGATTGTGCCGGGCGTCAACAACCTGTTCGTTTCGACTTCCGCCGGAGTCTTCTTCTCGTCGAATAACGGCGACTCGTGGCGCGCGCTGAACTCTTCGCTGAGCAACCTGGCCGCCACGGCGCTGCTCGTCAACAACGACGCGCTCTTCGCCGGGACTGACGGCGCGGGCGTCTTCACCCTGCTCAACAGCGGCCAGAGCTGGAACGACTCCAACGGCGGGCTGACGAATACATTCATCAACTCCATTGCCGTCAGCGGCAGTACGCTTTACGCGGGCACGCTCGGCAGCGGCGTCTTCCGCTCCTTCGATCAGGGGCAGAACTGGTCATCCGCGAGCAGCGGGCTGCCGGCGACCGCCAACGTGCAGGCGGTCGCCGCCAGCGGCGTGAATATTTACGCCGGAACCTTCGGCGACGGCTTTTACCGTTCGGCCAACAGCGGCAATTCGTGGGCCCAATCGAACACCGGCCTGACGAATCTGTTCGTCAATGACGTGGCACTCAACGGCACGACTGTTTTCGCCGGGACTGACGGCGGCGTCTTCCGCTCGACGGACGGCGGCGTGAACTGGACGGCGGCTAATACGGGCCTGACCAACCTGCGCGTGCTGTCGCTGCTTGTGAGCGGCGCGAACCTGTACGCGGGCACGGACGGCGACGGCGTCTTCGTTTCAGCGAACAACGGCCAGAGCTGGACGAAGATCAGCACCGGCCTGCCGGGCGTCGCGCTCAACATCAACACGCTGCGGTTCAACGGCCCGACGTTGTTTGCCGGAACCCTGAGCGGCGGCATTTATCGCTCAACCGACAACGGGCAGACGTGGGCGGCGGCGAATACCGGCGTCCCGTCAACGGCGTCGGTGTTCAGCTTCGCCGTCTACGGCACGAAGCTTTTCGCGGCGACGGCTTACGGCGTCTACGTCTCAGAGAACAACGGCGCGACGTGGAAACAGACCAACGCCGGACTACTCGACATTTACACGACCAGCCTCTCCGTCAGCGGAACCAGTCTGGTCGCCGGCACGAAGACGGGGGGCATTTTCAAACAGGCGATGCAGTAGCTGTACGCCGGCTGCCCGGGGTTGCCGAATTTTTCTTTTCGTCTTCAGGGAACATTTTCGCGGCTGCGGCGTGTAGCAGAACACCAGAGATGATCGGCAACCCGGAACGGAATGTGAGGCCGTTTCGGGGGCGTGAGGAAACAGGTCGCCGACCATCGGTGAGTTCTCTTATTTAGTGAGTTTGTGTTCAGGGTCAGAAGGACTGGCGGTTTGTGAGGGCCGCCAGTCCTTCTGTTTTATCACCCGTCCACCCCGCCAAGGGATTCACATCGTCCCCATTCCACTGTTAAGATGCCGCCCGTCAACTGTTAATCTTTCCCGCATCTCCATCAGTATTCATCAGTGAAGCTCTTCTGAAATCAGGATGAACAGAATACGAACAATCACTTTTCTCGCGCTGATCATTGTTTCCCTGAATCAGGCGTTCGCTCAGTCTGCCCGGCCCGGCATCGGCAAGTCGTTCAAAGGGCCACTGGCGGTACAGCTCTGGAGTTTCCGCGATGATTTCAGGAAGGATGTCCCCGGCACTCTGAAGCGGGTGCGCGCGCTCGGCTTCACTAACGTCGAACTGGCCGGCTATTACGGCCTGACCGCGCGTCAGTTCCGCGCGGAACTCGACCGGGCGGGACTGAGAGCCGTCAGCATGCATATTGAATACGGAACGGCGCGCGACCGGATTGATGAGGTGATTCGCGACGCGAAGATTCTCGGCGTTCGGTATGTCGGCGTGCCTTGGATCAAATCCCCGTTCACCAGAGAAGATTGTCTCGCGGCCATCAATGTTTTCAACCGGGCGGGCAGCAGGCTCGCGGCCAGCGGCCTCAGGTTTTTCTATCACCTGCACGGCTACGAATTCGTCCCGGACGAAGGCGGCAAGGGGACTTTGTTCGATCTGCTGATGACGAAAACGAATCCCCGCTTTGTCAGCATGCAACTCGATACATTCCATGTTGCTTACCCGGGGCAGGATCCGGTGAAGCTCATGCAGAAGTATCCCGGGCGATTCAGTTCACTGCACCTCAAGGATATTCGCAAGGGTGTGGTCGGTGATAACTCGGGAGCTTTCAAGGATGCCGACGGGACGCCGCTCGGACAGGGGAAAATTGACTGGCCCGCCGTGCTGAAGGTCGCGCGCAGGGAAGGCGTCCGGTGGTACATCGTCGAGGACGAGACATCAGCCGCGTGGCAGGGCGTTGCCGAGAGCCTGAAGTACCTTGAGACCGTCACCTTTTAGACCGGTTGCGAATGAGTGTGCGGTATCAGGCCACACTTCCGAGGCTGATATGCGACTGCCCATTGCCCGTTTCGCTCTGACCGGTCTGGTTCTCCTCACGACCGGTTTTGTGGCATCGCTACCTGCGCGCCGCGCCGGTTCCGCGACGCAGCGCCGCGACCGGGCGCGACCGTTGCGTTGCACGAAAGAAGTGCTGGCGGCGCTCAAACCCATTCCAAAACTGGATTACGAATGCGCGGAGCGTGAAGAGGACAACCTGAAAAGCCCCGAGCGGCGAGCGGCGCTGAAGGCATGGTTGCGGGAGCTTGAGTCATCATTCGCCGACGCGGACTGGTGGGCCGCGCCGGTTGAGGACCTGAACATCTGCACGATCACTCGCGAAGCGCGCGCGATGAGCGACGAGGAGAGCCGCGACTTCCGGAGAAATGACGTTGAGGTCAATCTCTATGGCGACCAGTCAACGCGGCTCGTCATCGTGACTGACCCATGCATCAGGTACAGCTACAGCACGCTCGATGCCTGCATCCTTGAGCGCGCCGGCGGGCGGGTTTACGCGACGCAGGTCCTGAATGCCTGGTTCACGCGCGCTGACGCCGCCGTTGATATGTGCCTGGCGCGGCACAACGGCGAGAAGCTGATCATCGTCGAAACGAACACGGTGGACGGGTTCCTGCCACCGTCCCCGTTTACAACCTGGCAGGCTTACTCGATTGACCCGCGCAGCCACCGGGCCATGCCGAAGAAGATCTTCAGGGAACACGGCAGGCCGACGAACAGGTTCAGGTGGGACAATTACGTGTTCGAAGACGAAGGGCTGGCGAGGCGGTGGCGCGCGCCCGAGATCATTCGCGACGGCAGGCTGTTGCCGCAATTCAATGTTTATTCCCTGGTCAGGCACCATTTCGTCCGCACCACTTATGTCTGGAACGGCGAGTACTACGCGACGCGCTGAAGCTCGACTGTCGCCGCATTGTCAATGCCCGCCGCCGGTTGTATTCTCAGCCTCCGCTTCCAGGGAAGATCAATTCAGGAAAAGCGTCCGTATCATCTCCAATACTAACCAGTAATGTCAGAGTGCCGTGTCAGTAAAGACAGACAACCGCAGACAGGAATCAACCAGCGAGGCCGCTATGAAACCTTCACGCCGTGATCTGCTGAAAGCCGGGGCCGCCGCCGGAGCCACGCTCTGCGCCGGCGCTCTCTCGCAGCCCGCCGTAGCCGCGCCGTTCCCGCAACGGCTCCGCATCGGCGTCTCGACTTACTCGTACTGGCATTTCGACAAGGTCAAATACCCGATTGAGAAGGTCATCGAGAACGCCGCGCGCCTCGGGTTTGACGGCGTCGAGGTGCTGCACCGGCAGATGGAGAGCGAGGATCGCAGGTACGTCAACGGCCTGAAAAAACTCGCCTGGGAGAACGGGCTGCCGATCTTCTTCCTCTCAATCCACCAGAACTTCGTCTCGCCCGACAAGGAAAAGCGCCAGCAGCATATTGATCACACGAAGCGCTGTATTGACCTCGCCGTGCATCTCGGCGCGCCCGCAATCCGCCTGAATTCGGGCCGGTGGAACACTACTCCCGATTTCCAGAAGATGCTCGATGCGGGCGGGAAGGAGACGCCGATTGAAGGCTACACCGATGACGACGCCTTCAAGTGGTGCATTGAATCAATCAATGAATGCCTGCCCCACGCGGAGGAGGCGGGCGTGGTGATGGCGCTCGAAAACCACTGGGGCCTGACCACGTCGGTTGACGGGCTGCTGCGGATTTACAAGGGCGTCAACAACCCATGGCTGGGCATCAACCTCGACACAGGCAACTTCGTCGGCGACCCGTATCCGCAACTCGAACGGATCGCGCCGCACGCGATGGTCGTGCAGGCGAAGACGTATTACGGCGGCGGCGTCTATTACACGCGCGACCTTGATTACAACCGGATCGCGAAGATCCTGCACGAGGCCGGGTTCAAAGGCTGGGTGTCGCTCGAAATGGAAGGCAAGGAGAACGCCGACACCGCCGTGGCAAAGAGCCTGAAGCTGCTGCGCGAAACGCTCGGCGCATAGCCCGAAACCACCTGACATTCGCCGCAGCGGAGTCTTTGCCTGCCCGGACAGGAAGCAATAACCGGTGAAACCGTCTGTATCACCTGACCCGGACTGTGACAGTAACTGTCTCATTCGCAGCCGGGAAATCGCACCGCTCTGACCGCCTGCTGATTGAGGGACAATTACTTATGCTTCTCGGAGTAATGGAACTCATCTTGCATGTTTGTAACTCCCCAAATCGTCAATCACATTTCAGGTTCAAATGATCGTCTGCATCAGAACCAGCGCCACAGACCGTTCTGATGACTGACCTGGTGGGGAAATCCCGATGACGGCCCTCTGGTCCTCAGACGGGAAAACGAGCAGGTGATACCTACGCCTATGCTCGCAAGACTCTACCTGCCACGACCTGACTCCCCAAAGAGAGTCTCGATAGCGCACCATTACCGCTTCATTTATCATCTCCCCACATACAACCAGTCAGTATCTGAAGGATGCCAATGGCCTGCGGTCTTCTTCCCCCTGACCGCATGCGACTGATCCGGAATGAACAAAACGGGAGTGAGATGAGATGAAAAAGAGGGCCATAAGTGTACCCGCCACGAGGCTGGTTAAACTGATCGTGCTGGCGTCAGGCATTGCCGTCGCGCTGCTCAATTTTGCCGGTTGGGGCCGGACTCGGAGTGACGCACCATTCGACGCCCAGATCAAAGAGAATGCCCGGCAGATGATCGAACAGGGCAGGCAGACCTTCCGCTTCGACACCTTCGGCGATGAGGATTTCTGGGGCGGGCAGCTCCAACTCCATCAGTCCATCGAAGGTGAGAAGTTCGGGGGCGTGGGGCCGGGCGTGAGCCCGAAGACGGCGCTGGCCGTCGGCCTGAAAGTTGATGCCGACGCCCTCCCCGCCTCGCTCGTCAGCCAGATAAAGGCGGGCCAGGTTGATCTGGATGACCCGGCCACCACGCTCGCGCTCCTGAAACTGAACGCGGTCGTGGGCGTGACCGGCTTCTTCAACGGGGATGGCAGTCTCCGGTCAATCGGCATTCAGTGTGCGATCTGCCATTCGACGGTAGACAACTCCTTCGCGCCCGGCATCGGCCACCGGCTCGACGGCTGGGCCAACCGGGACCTCTTCATCGGTGCTATCGCGGCACTGGCGCCGAACCTGAAGCCGGTCGCCGACCTGCTCGGCGTGGATGAAGATACCGTCCGCACGGTTTTCAACAGTTGGGGGCCGGGGAAATTCGACGCCGAACTCATCCTGGACGGCAAGGCATTTAACCCGCAGCAAATCTCCAACGGGGTGGTGACCCGCAGGAATGTGCCGGGCGCCACGCTGATTCCGCCGGCTTTCGGCCTGGCCGGGGTGAACCTGCATACGTGGACCGGGTGGGGCTCGGTGACCCATTGGAATGCCTTCGTGGCCAATCTCGAGATGCACGGGAAGGGGCGGTTCTTCGACCCTCGTTTGAATGATCCGGTGCAATTCCCGATCGCGGCGAAAAATGGTTTCGGCGACATCAAAATCGACCCGGATGATGATTTGATCACCCCGAAGCTGGCGGCGCTGCATTTCTATCAGCTCTCGATCCCTTCACCGAACCCGCCCGAAGGCAGCTTTGACAAGGAGGCGGCTGAGCGCGGGGACAAGCTCTTCGAGGGGAAGGCGCGTTGCAGCGCCTGTCACGTCGAACCGCTCTTTACCGAGCCGGGCTGGAATCTGCGGACGCCGGCCTCAGTCTGCGTTGATGATTTTCAGGCGAACCGGGCGCCCGACAGGCGCTACCGCACCGCGCCGCTCAAGGGGCTCTGGACGCACCAGAAGGGCGGCTTCTTCCACGACGGCCGCTTCCCGACTCTGCTCGATGTGGTCAATCACTATAACGCCTGCTTCCAGCTGGGCCTGACCGAGCAGGAAAAGAGAGATCTTGTGCAGTACCTGTTGTCACTCTGAAACAGGTACAGAGGTGTTGGCACAGTCGCTCCATATCTCATCTGCCGGCAGGAAGAGAGGAGTGCAAATCAACCGGAGGTCACGAAGATGCAAACTGTCAGGAAGTCACTCACTCTCGGAGCCATGTCTGCGGCTGTGGTGTTGCTGGTCGGCCTGACCAGTGCTTCGGCCGACCCGATTCAACTTTTCAACGCGAATACGACGGGGGCCTTCTCCGGCGCAGGCGCATCCGGCAACGCGATCACTCGCACGACCAGCGCCGGCAATTCGACAATCAGTTTTTTGTCCGCCCCCAATCAACTCACGGCCACGCTCGGCAACGGAGACTCGGCCCAGGTGACGCTGGGGATGCTCACCACGGCCTCGACCGCACCGGCAGGTACACCCTTTGCCAACCGGCCGAACTTTACCGGGGCGGCTTTCACCCTGACAGTCACCTTCACCGTCCCCGCCGGTACGGGTCCGGGAGTATTCAATGGCACGCTGACGGGGGCAATCAGTCAGGGGGCGTCTTCGACTGTTATCACATGGACGGGGTCGCCGACGCTTACCTTCAACTCAACTGCCGGCATCTTTACCCTCACCATTGAGCCTTTCACAATCATCAACCCGCCCGGCAATCCAACTCTGATCAATGCGACACTCGGTTTTACAGCGGTCCCTGAACCGGCGACTTTGATTTTACTGGGCACCGGTTTAGTAAGCGCGGCAGGCTTTGTAAGGAGGAAGAAGAAAGTAAAAGAATAAATCTCGACACGCCCCTGAACAGGGTGGGGATGAGATGAAGACACCTCATCCGTCAAATACTCAACTGCGCTATTGTGAAGCAGTGCATCAACGCAAAGTTTCATGATTCGAGGCTGCATTTGTCCATCTATCCTTACTGATCCGGTCTGCCACCGGTGAAACCCTCTGTGCCACCTGACCCGGGCCGTGGCAGTGACTGTCTCACTCACAGCCGGGAAATCACGCCGCTCTGAAAGCCTGCCGGTTGACAGACCATCACTTATGCTTCTCGGCGTAATGGAACTCGTCTTGCTTGTTTGTAACTCCCCAAATCGCTAATCACATCTCAGGTCCAGGGAATTGTCTGCGTCAGAACCGGCACCGCAGACTGTTCTGATGACCGATCCTGTCGGCAAATTCCGATGACGGCCATTTGCTGACAGGTTCTGATCATTCACCTCCCTTCCTCCCCGGAACAGCGGTCAGATTTCGGTGTGCGTCCCATCGGACTGCCTGCTGTCATCACTCCCCGGGACATTTCACTTATCAGTCTGCGTCCGACTGGCAATGTGGTCTTTGCAGTCCTGAATGACCACTCCGCATTCAATAAAGAGATGTGCCATCCGGCAACGTCACTAACCAATGATGGAAGGAACAAGGAGGATTATATGGATCGGAACGTTACGCGTCTGAACGTCCAGAGTAAGTCTGGTTATGTCATCTCCATAGTGCTGCTGATCGGCGTCCTCATCAGCCCTGCTTATAAGACTTGGGCACAGGGGGCCGGCCCCACAGTGGTGGACCCGAACCTCGCCGTGCGGACGGTGGCGAGCGGCCTCAACACCCCGACCAGCATGGCCTTCATCGGCCACAACGATATTCTGGTTCTGGAGAAGGGCACCGGAAGAGTCCGGCGGGTAGTGAACGGGGTCATACAAAGTACCGTCCTCGATCTGGCGGTCAACTCCGGCTCCGAGCGCGGGCTGCTGGGGATCGCCCTGCACCCGAACTTTCCGACCACCCCGTTTGTCTATTTGTACTGGACTGAAAGCAGCACCGGGCAGGACACGGAGGATCTGGCCCTCGTGCCACTGCTCGGCAATCGGGTTGACCGCTTCAGGTGGGACGGCTCGACTCTCACGCCGGATCAGAACATCATCAGGCTGCACGCCTTTCAGGCCGACTCGGGCCAGCCGCTGCGCGGCAATCATAACGGCGGCGTGATCCGGTTCGGGCCGGACGGCAAGCTCTACATCATCATCGGCGACAACGGACGCCGCGGTCTGTTACAGAATAATAAGATGGGGCCGGTGCCCGACGATCAGTTCGGCGGCCCGGAACCGGATAACGCCCACCTGACCGGCGTCATCCTGCGGCTCAACGCCGACGGCACGACTCCGACGGACAACCCCTTCTTCGCCGCCGGTGCCACAATGGGCGGCGAAGTCGGGGCGAACATCCAGAAGATTTTCGCCTACGGCGTCCGCAACAGTTTCGGCCTGGCTTTCGACCCGCAGTCGGGCTTCCTGTGGGACGAGCAGAACGGCGACGACAGCTTCGACGAGATCAATCGGATCTCGCCCGGCGCGAATCTCGGCTGGGTGCAGATCATGGGGCCGGTCGAACGCATCGCGCAGTTCAAGGCCATCGAAGTCTCCCGGCCCGGCGGCCTGCAGCAGATCCGCTGGCCCCCGACGCTGATCGCCGACACGCCGGCTGAGGCCCTCTCGCGCCTCTTCGTCCTGCCCGGCTCGCAGTACACCGACCCGGAATTCAGCTGGAAGTTTTCCGTCGCCCCGGCCGGCATCGGCTTCCTGAACAGCTCGGCGCTCGGGCCGCAGTATCAGGGCGACCTGTTCGTGGGCGCCGCCCGGACGACGCTCGCCGGCGGATACCTGTTCCACTTCAACCTGACCGGCAACCGCCGCCGGATCGCCGTGGATGACCCGCGGCTCGAAGACCGTGTGGCCGACAACACTGACAAATTTGACATCACCGAAAGCGAGAGCCTGCTCTTCGGGCGTAACTTCGGGGTCGGCACCGACATCGAGACCGGGCCGAATGGCAACCTGTTTGTCGTCTCGCTCTCGGACGGCGCGATTTACGAGATCTACCGGGTGGACGTCTGCATGCAGGATGAGCGTTCCGGCGACTCGCTGCGGTTCAACTCGCAGACCGGCGATTTCCAGTTCATCAGATGTGGCGCCAATGGTTTCACTCTGAGCGGGCGAGGACATCTCACCAAACAGGGTTGCACGATTGAGCTGAACGACGCGCGAGTGTCAGCCGTGCTTACCCGCTGCCCGACCTCCTCGCTTGACACGGGGAGCGCCGTCATTCGGCTCAATGCCCTCGGGCCGCGCTTCGTCATCGAAGACAGGGATACGACAAATAACAATTGCAACTGCCGTTGAAGAGATGACGGCAGGCGTAAAGGAGGCGTTCACCGCGGAGGCGCAGAGATGCGCAGAGGTTTCGCGGAGAAGAGCCAGGAGGTCTCTCCCCTCTTCTCTCTGCGCTGTCTCTGCGTTCTCTGCGCCTCCGCGGTGAAGGAGGCTTTCACAATATGCCTTTTGGTTCTGCACCAGGTTTCAGAAATTCAGCTTCAGTCCGAACTGAACCACGCGCGGATCACCGGCTGAGGTGATTGAGCCGAAACCCGGCGAGCCAAGGATGACATTCGGATTGCCGAGCGGCGGCGTGTTGGTGAAGTTGAAGACTTCCGCCCGGAATTCGAGGTTGATTCGCTCGGTCAGGTTGGTGCGTTTCGCGAGCGCCAGATCGAGGTTGCGCAGCCCGGGGCCGCGCACCGGATTCCGTGAACTCGTCCCGAGTGTGAACTGCGGCGCGACGATGAAGGCATCGGCATTGAACCAGCGCGCCGTCGTCCGCTGTGATGCGGGCAGTTCGGCCTTCCCGCTCTGGTTCGGGCGCTGCGTGCCGAATCCGGCAAAGGCGTTGAAGTTCGTCGCCTGACTCACCGCCAGCGGCACGCCCGACTGACAGTTGACGATGCCATTGAGCTGCCAGCCTGTGAGCAGCCCCCCGATCACTCCCGCCGGATCGAATGCCCGACCTTTCCCGACCGGCAGCTCATACGTGAAACTCGCCACAAAGACATTCGGAATGTCGCCAGTCGAGACGTCGCGCTCCAGTTTCCGGTTGAAGCTGTCGGCGACGGGAAAGTTCGCCACCGGCCCCGTCTGGATCGTCGCGTCAAAGACCGATGAAGCCTCATCAATCAGCTTCGAGCGCGTGTACGCGACCAGCAATGAAAGGCCACGCGTCAGCCGCTGCTCAAGCTTCACTTGCAGGGCATGGTAGTTCGTATTGCCGACGTTGTTGCGGTAGAAGCTGACGGCGGTAAAGCGCGGAAAAGGTTTGAGCAGTTGTGCCCGCGTGATGGTCGGATCGCCGAGACTGGAATTGCGCGGAATCTGCCTGAAGTACGGATTCGGCACGCGATCGAGCAGCGATGCGCCCTGCTGTAACTGCGCGACGGTCAGTTGATTGATATTCACGTCAGGAATGCCGACGTGCGTGACCTTCGACCCGGCATACGCGATCTCGACGACCAGGTCGCGCTTCAGTTCACGCTGCACGGCCAGATTCCATTGCGACGTGTAGCCCGAACCGAGGTGGCGATCCACGGCGAACACTCCCTGTCCGAGCCCGGCGTCTGGCGTCGGCGGAATCGGCGTCACGGTCGTCCCTCCGGCGAGACGGAACGCCGGGGTGACGTTGTCGAGCGTGCGCTGCGCGACCGTCTGCACGAACGGGAACTGCGGGATCGTGAACGGCGTCGTGATGCCCGCCTGCTCCTGCCAGATCAGCCCATACCCGGCGCGAACCACGGTCTGCTCATTGATGCGATAAGCCAGCCCGAGGCGCGGGCCAAAGTTGAGTTTCTCCAGATCGCGGGCCGTACGCGGAAATCCGTTACGCCCGAGATATTCAAGCTGCTGGGTGTCGAGGTTGAAGATTGCGCCCCGGTTGTCGGCCTCCGTCGAAGGGAAGTTGAGCGTGTAGCGCAATCCCGCGCCGACCGTCAGCCGGCGGCTCACTTTCCAGTCATCCTGCGCGAAGAATTCCAGAATGCGGGCACGGGGCCGCAGCACCTGCGGTTGCAGGTCAATCGCAAAACCGCTCACCTGACCCAGCAGGAAGCCAGCCAGCGGATTGCCCGTCAAACCTGCCAGCGCCGTGCCGACCTGCGGCAGGCCCTGCGAGTTGGTGAAAAGATTATTGAAGGTAAACTGCCCCGACGGTGAAGGCGGTTGCAGCACGTCGAGCCGCTGCACGCGAAAGTCCGCTCCGGCTTTGATGGAATTCCGCCCCCGCTGGAGCGAGACGGAATCAAAAATCTGCGTCACGTCTGTCTGAAAATCGCTGTTCGTGCCGGCGGGCGGGCCGAGTTGCTGGAGCCCGCTGATCGTGAAAGTCGGCAGGGCGCCGCCGAAAGCCTCATTCGTCGGTATGCCCGGAATCGCAACGGCCTCACCGCGATTGACGGCGCGGCGGTTGACGGCGCGGCGCGTATGGCCGAAGCGAAGCTCATTGAGTAACGCCTGATTGAAGACGTGCAGGTAATTGCCAACGACCTGCTGAGCCGTGGTCTTCGTCAGTCCGATTGCTCCGCCGGTGATATTGCCGCTGCCGTCGGGCAGGGGCGTGACCGGGTCGCTCGTGTCTCTGGCAAAAGAGTAGCGGCCGAAAACCTGATCGTGTTCGGAGAAGCGGTGATCGAGCCGCACATCGAACTGATCCTGATCCTGCTCCTCGTTGCCAACGCGCGAATAGTTGTTGGCTGCGCCCGCTGAAGTCGGGAGCGGGTAACGATCGAGTAACGCTCTTGCAACCGGGTCGAACTCAGCGAGCGGGATCACGTTGCCCGCGTAAGCACGCTTGTCCGACGGGCGGAAGATCATCCCTTGCCGCGCCTGCACAAGATTACCGTTCGTGTCAGTGACATTGATCGCTGTGTTGCCCGTGGCGACAGTGGTGACCGTCCCGGGCGGCGTGAAGTAAAGCGGCCCGCCGAAGCTGGCGGAAAAATCGCCGTTGCGCTGTGCGATGGTCGGCACGGACGAAACGCGGACGCGCCCGATCAATTGCCGCGTGCCCTGATAATCGGCAAAGAAGAAGGTCCGGTTTTTGATAATCGGCCCGCCGATCACATCGCCGAACTGGTTGCGGCGGAAGACGGGTTTAGCGGGACTGGCTGCGGTGCGCGGCGCAAACAGATTGCGCGCATTGAGCGTTTCGTTACGAAAGAACTCAAAGACCGAGCCGTGAAAGTCATTGGTGCCTGATTTCGTCGTCAGGTTGACCACGCCGCCGTTGAAGCGCCCGAACTCCGCCGCCGGGCTGTTGATCTCGACCTTGAATTCCTGAATCGCCTCGACGATTGGAAAGAAGGCGATCTGTCCCGGCTCCGGTTGCAGCGCGGAGATGCCGTCGAAAAGATATTCATTCACTCTGGGGCGACCGCCGTTAATGCGGGGGAATGACGGACCTTCCGCGGTGCGCGGCGGCGCGGCGACTCCTGGCGCGAGCGAGACGAGCGAAAGGAAGTTGCGACCGTTGAGCGGCAGACTGACGATCTTCCGGTTGTCAATGACCTGACCGAGGCTACCCGTTTCCGACCGCAGCAGCGGCGCGTCAGCCGTGACGGTGATGACATCATTCATCTCTCCCGGCGTCAGCGTCAGGTCGAGCCGCAGGCGTTCGCCGGTCACGAGGCTGACCCCTTCGCGGAGCATTCGCCGGAACCCCGGGGCTTCCACCGCGATTGAGTACCCTCCCGGCTTCAGATTGGTTACGGTATACGATCCGTCAGCGCCGGAGGTAGTGGTAATCGCATTGCCATTGCTGAGGTCAGTCAGGCTGACCCGGGCGGCGCCGATGCCGGCCCCATTCTGATCGCGCACTTCACCGGTCATTTCTGCGCGCCCGGCCTGTGCGAGCGTCGGAATGAATGAGAGGTGCAGACAGATGAACAGAAGAAAAAAGGTGAGGTAAGGCCGCGCGAGCCTTATGGGCATAAGAATTCCTTTCCGGATACGGGAGGCGCGGTGACTCATAGTTAAGGGTGTCAACATGTCTTCAGCCCCGGATGATCATCACTTCCGTGGCCTTGATCAGCGCGTAAGCGGTCACTCCCTTCTTCAGGCCCAGCGCCCTGCAAGCGTCGCGGGTGATGATCGAAGTCACCGTCTGACCGCCCACGTCCAGCGTCACCTGCGCGAGCAGTCCGGCGTATTTCACGCCCGTCACGATGCCGAGCAGCTTGTTGCGCCCGCTGATCTCGGTAAGTTCGGTGGCCGTTCTGGGTCTGAGCGTGGCGCGTTGTCGCACTCCCGAAAGGCGCTCAACTTCACTCCGCGGGATGCGGTGGTGACCACCCGGGGTTTTGACCGAACGAATCTTCTTTTCATAAATCCAGAGCTTGAGCGTCTGATAGCTGACGCCCAGCAGTTCTGCCGCGTCGCGAAGCCGATACTGTTCCATAGTTCTTCCCTTAAACCATTCGAGCCGTAATTAGTCAAATAAAGCGCTGAGATTCAGGCGATATTAGTCGAATCAACTTCGTCGCCGGGGTTGCAGGAGCCGGGCCGGGGCAGGGCACGTCACGGCTCAGGATTTATCGTGGGCTCAACTCTCTCTTCAGCAGCCTCTGACACCACTCTGTCAGCCTCCCCGCATCTTTCGATTCGGATGTTGATGCCGGAGTCATCGGACAAGCGCCCGTGCTGAGGGCTTCGCTGATTCGGGCGATCAGTAGTTTTATTTCGGCGAAGGCCGGATTGCGACGGCTGAGTACGCGAGCGGCAAAGATCAGGCGCCGGGCCGAATGAGGTATGCAAAGACTGACTTGTGTGACGCTGCTCGCCCGGGTTGCCGATGCTGGCAGCCTGCGCGGGGCTGTGGTGGAACCTGCTCAGGCCGTAAAGGGCCCCCTCCCGGGCGGCAGATAATTCTGAAGCCACAGGCGATGATCATCTCAGACGGGGGCGGTGTAGCGCCGCTCAATGGCTTCCCGGATCAAAGCGCGAGTCTCCTCCGCCCTCGCCCGGGGCATCCGCTCAACCTGCTCCGCCTCTTCGGCCAGTTCCTCATCCTTGATGACGTCACGAAACCAGCGCGAGTACTCGCCCCCGCGCAGGTGGTGGAGCCAGGTCTCGTCGTCCACGCCATCGGCCATCTGGAGAAAGATGATCAGATTCTGCGCGCGCAGGTTGAGCTTCCCTTCCGGCCCCTTGAAATAGAAGCTCAACTCAGGCGCGAGTTCGCCTTCGGCATATTTGCGGTGGTGGCGGCGGCGCTCGCCGCTCGGCGGGATGCTGCGGAACCAGACGGGAGACGCGCCCGACTGCCGCACCCAGAGCAGTCCTTCGCCCGGGTTGAGCGTGACCGGCTCCGTCGCGGGCGGCGTTTCGCCCACGGCCTCGCAGAAGAGGCGGATCGTGCGCTCCGGCGCTTCGCCGATGGCGATGAGCGTATCAACTACCGAAAGGACTGCGGGCGCGACGAAATCCGGTTGCACGGTGATCATCATCAGCCCCGTGATCCCCTGCGGCAGCGTCAACTGGGCCGGCGTCCACGATGCGGGCAGCAGGTGATGCGCCTCGTCCACCACGAGCCAGTGCGGGTGGCCCGTGCGGGCGCGCAGTTCCTGAATGCGCGGGAAGAGTTCGATGAAGAAGGGGGGGCGGTGTTCGAGCGAGAGGCCGAGCAGATTGATGATCACGTTCTGCTCGGGTCTGGCGAGCAGTTCCAGTACTTCTTCCGGGCGCGGAGCGCGGTCGGCATCGCCGAGCGTCACCGCGCCTTCGAGCCCCGCGTAATCGCCTTCGGGGTCAATCACGCACAACTGGTATTTACATTCAGTGAGCCGTTCGATCAGTCCCGTCGTCAACGTCGTCTTGCCGCCCTGCGAGGAGCCGGCCAGCAGCAGGTTGGTCCCCCAGGCCTTCAGCCTGAGTTCGTGATCGCCCGAATCCACGCCGAGCGCGATGTCGTGCCGCGTGAGCCGCGAGGCCAGATCGCCAAGGTCATCGGCAGTCATCCGGTCAATCAGTTCGATCACACCGGTGCCGTGATCGCCCGCGGTCACCAGATCGGCGCGATCCTTGAGCGTCGGCAGCGCATTGGCGACCGCGACGGCGCATTCACACAGCGCCAGGAAGGCATGGTCGTTTTCCGCGTCGCCGACGGCGACCGTGTTGTGCGGAGAGATGCTGAGTTCACCGAGCGCCGCCGTGAGGCCCGTCGCCTTGTTGACGCCCGAAGGCAGCACCATCACCGCGCCCTTGTTGAAGATCACCTGCAATTCGAGCCCTAGGTCGCGGATCGTTTCGAGGACCACGTTCTCGTGCGGGTGCCAGGTGGCAACAATCACTCGCCCGACCGAGATGGGACCGACGCCGCGCTGGCTGAGCAGGTTGACGAACTCTTCCGGCGGACGCTCGCCGAGCAGCTTCTCCCCGCGCGTGGTCGGGCAGTAAAGCAGCGCGCCGTTTTCGGCCACGACGCGCTCGAAGAGGTCAATCCGCGGAAAGATCCCGAGCAGCTCATCCAGTTCGCGGCCCGTCACCAGAATCAGTTTGCGCCCTGACGCGCGCAATCGCTCAAGCGCAGCAATGGTCGTCTCACTGACCCGCCCGTCCCCGGCTATCGTTCCATCATAATCACAGGCGAGCGCGAAATATCTCATGGCGACTCCTTACCCGAAGAAAAGCCATTCTCAGCATCCCAGCCCTGAATCTTCTCTGTGCCATTAATCTGCACCGGAACAAGTCAGGTCACAGCATCAATTCAGAACATTGCATCACAGCAGTTATGATTCGAGCAAAGCAGATGCCATAGCGGGTAAAACCATTTTCCCGGGTGCGGCTTGTCATAAGATCGCTTTTGACATGCCCACGTCCCGGGGTGATCAGGACCGCCGGCTGTTATTCCCGGAATGAAACTTCCGTCTTGTGAAGACCCGAGGCACTCATCATAATCTGACGGCGAAAAGGAGAGATCATCATGTCAGCCCCGACCAGAGTCCTGATTCTCTGCACCGGCAATTCTGCACGCAGCCAGATGGCCGAAGGCATTCTGCGCCACGACGGCGGCCCGGCATTCGAAGTCTTCAGCGCGGGCACTAAAGCCAGCTTCGTCCGCCCTGAAGCGATTCAGGTCATGCGCGAAATCGGCATAGACATTTCCGGCCACCGCTCCAAATCGGTTGATGAATTCAGTGGGCAGGAGTTCGATTACGTCATCACCGTCTGCGATCACGCCAACGAAGTCTGCCCGGTCTTCCCCGGCAGAACCCGGCGCATCCACCAGAGCTTTGAAGACCCGCCCGCGCCCGGCGTGGGCGATGACGAACACCGCCTGACAATCTTTCGCCGGGTGCGCGACGAGATTCGTGAGTGGATGAAGGCTTTCATCAGCGGGCAGCGGGCTTCTGTCAGAGGCAAAACTGATTGGACATGACAACCGTAGCCGCGCTCGCCATCCTGATTCTGATCGCCGCCGCGCTCTATTCGAGCGTCGGGCATGCCGGGGCTTCGGGTTATCTCGCGGCGATGGCTCTGTTCAATCTGACGCCCGCGGTGATGAGGCCGACGGCGCTGGCGCTGAACCTGCTGGTCGGGGCGATTGCCGCTTACAAGTTTTATCGCGCTGGCCGCTTTGACTGGTCGCTCTTCTGGCCCTTCGCGCTGACCTCAATCCCCTGCTCCTTCATCGGCGGGCTGATCCAGTTGCCCGGCACATACTACAGACCGATAGTCGGCCTGGTGCTGCTTTATGCGGCTTACCGGCTGATTCGCGGCACTCAGTTTGTTTCCGACGCGGCGATCAAAGCGCCGCCGGTGTGGCTGGCGCTGCTCTGCGGCGCGGGACTCGGTCTGCTTTCGGGGCTGACCGGCGTGGGCGGCGGGATTTTTCTGAGCCCGCTGCTGCTCTTTATGGGCTGGGCGGAAGTGAAGCAGACTGCCGGGGTCTCTGCCATGTTTATTCTGGTCAACTCGCTGGCCGGGTTGCTCGGCCAGCTCTCAAGCGTGGCGTCACTGCCGAAAGCGATTCCGGTCTGGGCGGCGGCTGCGGTGATCGGCGGCTGGGTCGGCGCGGAATACGGGAGCAGGCGACTGGCGGGCGCGAGCCTGCGCCGCCTGCTCGGCGTGGTGCTGGTGATTGCCGGAGTGAAGTTTTTGTTTCCCGCCCTTCAGCACATCGTGTCAGTAGCCCGACCGTGAGGGAGGGCTGAGATTTCAAGCCCTCCCTCACGGTCGGGCTACTGACACGACCCTTAATCCAATGCCATTAGCCTGAAGGGCGGGACTACGAGGTCATTCAAGTCGCCGGTCAAGCGCGAAAGCGCGTATCGCCGCATCAAGCTCCGCCTGTAACTTCGTGCGCTCGGCGTCGGCGGCCTTCTTTTCTCCGGCGATCTGCTCGATGCGCGTCTCCTGCTGATCGGCCTTGGCCACATATCGCGCGATGAGCTGTTTCGCTTCAGCCGTGCTTTTCAGCTTGTCAATGTTCTCACGCAGCCGCTGCTGATCCTTCGCTATCTCCTCGGCTTCTCTGCTGACCGCAGCCAGGCGCGTATCCGTGGCGGCGATGCGAGCTTTCAGGTCAATCAGCTTACCCAGTTCGGCGCGCGTCGCCGCGTCAATGTAGTTGTTGGCGGCAAACACTTCGATATCTCGCGATGTCAGGTTGGAGAGCGCGTAGCTGTCCATCAGCGCCTGCGTTTCCACGACCGGAAATTCGACTGTCGCGTGGGGCCCGAGTTCGAGGCGAAAGCGGAGATGATTGTCAGTCCTCGACGCCGGTTTCTGAGTGCTTGCCGAGAGCGCCCAGCCTTCGCGCAGAGGGTGTTCGATGTAAACGGTGCGGCGGCGGTCAGTCTGATTCGTGACCGTGTAAGTTTTCTGCTCGGTCCGATAGTAATGCGCCTGGAAAACTCCGTTCACGACGCGGACCATGAAAGCCGTTTTGCGATCCGTCTTTTTGTTCGTCTCCGGCGAGCGCACTGAAACGAGGGTGCCCAGATCAACGGCGAAAGAGATGAATCGCTCCTCGCCCGGCTTGAGCCTTTCGATCAGGGCTTCGCCCGCATAAGCGTCCCCGTCAATCACGGTCAGCGCCCCGCTTTCAAAGGTAAGCGGTGAGGTATTTTTCAAAAGCAGCCCGCTCATCGGGCGATCCTCCCGCGCCGCTTCCCGGTAAATCGAAACGCGCTCGCCGTCCATCCGCGTCTGGAGGATTGGGATCAGAGCCGACCGGTCGCGGCGCACCGTCACCGGCTGGTCAATACGATACTCGAACAGGTCGCCGACCTGACTGCCCGTCGCGGCAGTTTCCACGCCCGACTCTCCGCTGGTAATAGCGTCGCTCAGGGTTGTAACCGGGCCGGATGGTGGTGGCGGAGGTGCCCCACCATAGCTGCCGCCTGTTCCTCTGCCGCTTCCCATTCCAACCCCTCCCGCCACTCCACCCGACCCATCCCTCCCTTCACCCCCGCCTGCATTCCCGCTATGACCATTTGCAGGCTCATAAACCTGTGGGGTCAGGTTCAGATCTTCAGGAATCGGCACGACCGGGCGATAGCGATAAAGCGGCTGCTGAATCGGTTGAATGAATGAGATCGGCGTGCCGGAGACGAGCGAAAGCTGTACGTTCGTCCAGTCCTCCTCGCTCACGTTATCTACAATCGCCCAGCCCTGAAAGAAGGGTTTGCCCTCGGGGTCAAGGACGACGCGGTAAGTCGTCTTCCAGATCGGAGCGGCGATGGTGTAGCTGACGACCATTTCGCGCGAGCCTTCGCCGTCAGAAGTCACGGTGATCGTTTTGGCGTCGCGGCGGCGCGCCGAGGCCGAGGCGCTGGCGAATTCGGTGAGGTCATGCTTCGCGCCTTCATCAAGCAGCTTCACCGAGCGCACTTCCGACAGATCAAAGCTCTGAAGTTCGCCGCTTTCCGAAGCGATGACGAGCTGGTGAGAGACGACCGCAGGCTTATTCGCATCAATCTGTGATTTGCGTTCGGCGACGGTGATGATTGCGCCCGTGGCCGAACGGTTCGCCGCGGTGACGATCACCTTCGCGCCCTGAAGCTGCTTGAGTACGCCGGCGATCCCGCCCGCCGCGTCGCCATCCGTCCCGGCTTCGATTGAAAACGGGATTTCATTGAGCCGCGCGTCGGGCGGGGCCGAGGAGTTGTAACTCACCGCGCCGATGCGCCCCCTGCCCAGATCGAGTACGACCATTGATTTCAGCACGTCATCAACCTGCGACTGTTTGAATGACAGGTTGATTTCCGCGCGTCCGGTCACCGTCCCCCGCCTTTCAAAATAAGCCACGCCGTTGCTGTACAGGATCACGCGGCGCAGGGGCAGAGGATTGTTTCCCTGACCTTCCAACTTCTTCAGCGTGTCAACCGGCAGAGTCTGTGGCCTGGCGGCTTTTGCCCGCCGCGCACCAGGCGATTGCGCGCGTGAGTCAGGCAAGAGCAATAACAACATCGCGGTGAGCAGGGCAACTGCAATGAGTTTCATGATTGTTTTCTCCCAAAGCAAAGCGAAAGTTTTTCAGGGTCGGCTGAAGATTGGACGCCGGTGAAGCGTTTTCCGTTCCGAAACCAGACCTGGCGCAGCTCGGGTCTTCAGCCCGCCGAATCGGCATCTGCCGGGATGAACGAACGGGTGAGACTTTCCTGCGGAATTTTTGCCGAAGCCCATGAAAGAATCGCAAAAATGCGGTAGCGCGCAGCAGCGCGATTGTAATTCTCACTCGGTGAAATCAGTTCCCATAACATCCCGCGTTTTTCGCGGCACGTTACACACGCCCGCGCGCGTACTTCATCTGCGCATGCAACGCAGAAAGAAATAACGACGATTTAAGTCCGCTCTGATGCGCTCGCAAATTGCGCGGCTATCATGTCTGTGACCGCCTGTAGATCAGAGCATGTATTTTTTTCCCGACCGAGTGTCTGATTTCTGTCCTCGCGGCAGACGAAGCGCACGATCATTTCGGCCTTCGCTGTCGCGAGGGGGAAAATTTTCCGTCACTTCGGCGGGATTTGTTTCAGGTGAAAAGCCGCCTCGTCAAAGTGAGTTGCTCGGGGTGATCGCAAAAGCGCGTGGCCGACACAGCACTGATCGGTGCGATCCGGGGCGGCCCCTGGACTCGTGCTTGCCTGCGATATTGGCAGCCATTTCTCTTGAAAATTTCAACATCATCTCAGTAGAAACAGGTGGCCGACACGGGTCAGAGCAAAGAACAACTGTTGTCTGCCATTGATGATCATTGTTGTGCCACTCGCGCGGAGTCGGCAAATAAGGAGGAAGAGCATGGGCATGTATTCTTACGATCAGGTGTTGACTGACGTCCGGGATGTTTACGAGCAGCTGACGGGCCTGCCGGCGCCGAATGTTGACGTCAAAAAGCCGAACTTCCCGCTGCCCGCCGGGGCGGACCCGGTGGCCCTGGTTCAGAATGAGATCAACTACCTGAACCTCTGCTTAATCAACAGCGGCATTTCACAGCGGCTTCTGAAGTCGCCGACCTGGGCCCCGCCCGCAGAGATTTACGAGACGCCGGACGAGGTCGTCATCAGTATTGAGCTGGCCGGCATGACGGAAAAGGACGGCGTCACGGCGAAGCCGGCGGGCGGCGTCCTCGTCGTGCGCGGCACGCGCCGCTTTCACCGGGTCAGCGAAAAAGCGCAGTACCACCATTCGGAGCGCACCTACGGCACTTTCGAGCGCCTCTTCCCGCTGCCGCAGGAAGTCAGCGCCGATGACCTGAAGACCAGATTCGCCGACGGCATTCTGGAAATCACGTTACCGAAGGCGAAGAAGGAGCGCCCCGAACGCGCCGGCAAGGCTAAAAGTTAAAGAGAAGCAGAAGAAGTGCGGAAAGATCAGCACACAGTGAATGAAGAAACGGAGGCAGAACAAAACAATGAATACAACCGCAACATCACGGTATCCGGCTACGGGTGTCAACGAGTCAATGGGATCGCAACTCTCGGATGAAGACCTGGAAAAGCTCCAGGAAATCCACGAATTGATCAATCTGATCTACAGAGAATTGCCCGTTGCGGCCCGGGGCGCCGGGGCGGCTTACGCGCCGCCGATGCTTCAGGCCGCGCCGTACGCACAACCCTTCCTTCAGTTCCAGTGGGACGCACAACAATTCATGACGCCACATGGATTCTGACGGGATAGGGCTTTAGCGTGTAAAGCAATCCGTCCAGTTACAACCACACGGCACTGGCCGAAACGATAAGGTCAGTGCGATTCACCAGCGCCATTGGCATGCAGGTCTTACCTTTGCGCTCGTTTGACAGAGCGGAGAGGTGAAGTGTGTCCGGTGTTATGAAAAAAGCCGGGCCGTCATAAATCGTCGCGGCAGCCGGTTAAGAAGTCTGCTTCGGCTGTTCTTCCATTAACTTTCCGAAAACACGTGGAGGTATTTTATGTTTGCGAGACAAGGTTTCGTGAGTCCCTTTCAACTTCAGCAGTTCGCCGGCGGGCTGACTCCATTCGCGCCCGGAGTCGGGTTTGGCGGGATCAATCCGTTATTGTCCCAGCTGTCTTCGCCCTTCGCGGGGCCGATTGCCGGACTCAGTCCGATTGGCACCCAGGTTAATCCGTGGCTGACGCCGCAGATCGGGGCCGGCATTGCTCCGGTCATCAACCCGTTCGGCCAGTTCAACCCGCTGATCAATCAGACGGTGAACCCGCTGCTTGCGCTGCAGCTCGCATCCCAGCTTTCACCATACCTCACCCCACAGGCAGTGAGCGGCTACGGCGGAGTGTCGCCCTATGGCATTCAGTCCGCCGGGATAAATCCGCTGAGTCAGCTGCTGCCGCAGCAGTTGTGGCAGCAGCCATTCCAGCCGGGGCTTGCCGCTCACAGCTTTGGACTGACCGGCGATCCGCTCTCCGCCGCGCTCGTCGCCCAGCAGCAACTCCATTCGCCGGCTTATCAGCAGCAATTCAACCCGCTCGCTCAGCAACAGCAATTCAACCCGCTGGCCCAGTCGCAGCTTCCGATCAGGCCGCTCGTCAGCCCGCAGTGGCAGGACATCGGGCAGACAACCTCGCCCTTCCAGGCGGCCTTCCCGTTCTCTTCAACACACCCCGGATTTACCGGAGGAACGACGGGAATAACCGGATCACCCTTCGGGCAACTGCCTGATCCATCCACGGTCTTTGCGCAGTCGCCGCTGGCTTCGCAATTCGGGGCAAGCCCGATCCAGCATCTGCTGCGGGCTTGCGGCGGCAACCCGTGGGCCGCGGGCGGGTTCTCGCCGTTCGCGACCCAGGGATTTCCCACACCGCAGGCAGGCGTTCCTTTTGGTTGCTTTTAAGAGCAGGGACAGTCTGAGATCAGAGATTGTCCGCTGAATGAGTCGTTAAGCCGGCCTCCGCGGGGTCGGCTTAACGGCCACCGCAAATCAGCAGTCACACTCTGCGGAGCAGCGGCGGGTGTATCCGCAATGGCCTTTGCCGCTTAACAGCGGTATAAGATCACCCGGTCACGCACGATGGTCAGACGGTGAGGATCTGACCGAAGCGCACCAGGGAGAATACCGAAATGAGCCCGAAAACATTTCAGATAAAGGTGAGGCAGGAAACGCTCGATGATCTGCGGGCGCGGCTGGCACAAACCCGCTGGGTTGACGCGCTCGAAGGCGCGGGCTGGGATGGCGGCACGGATATAACTTACCTGAAGGAATTGTGCGCTTACTGGCAGAACGAATTCGACTGGCGCGGGCAGGAAGAGTATCTCAACTCGTTCAATCATTTTCGCGCCGAAGTTGACGGCTTTGGCATTCATTTCATTCTTGAGCGCGGGCGCCGTGAAAATTCGCTGCCGCTGCTGCTGACGCACGGCTGGCCCGATTCCTTCATCCGTTTTCACAAAATCATCCCGATGCTCACCGACCCCGCGAATCACGGCGGCAGCGCGGAAGATTCCTTCGACGTCGTCGTGCCGTCCATCCCCGGTTACGGATTCTCCGACCGCCCGAAAGCGAAGGGGATGGAGACGCAGCGCATCGCCAACCTTTTCGCCGGACTGATGACCGGTGAGCTGGGCTGCAAAAAGTTTGCCGCGCACGGCGGGGACTGGGGCAGCGGCATCACCGAACAACTCGCGCTCAATCACGCCGATTCGGTCGTCGGCATTCATCTGACCGACGTTCCGTATCACCATTTGTTTACAGTGCAGTCGAAGTATTTGTCGGAAGCCGAGCGGAAATACCTCGCGGCGGGCAGAAAATGGCAGATGGAAGAGGGGGCCTACGCGATGATTCAGGGGACGAGGCCGCAGACTCTGGCCTGCGGCCTGAACGATTCCCCGGCGGGGCTCGCCGCGTGGATCATTGAGAAGTTCCGCGCGTGGAGCGACTGTGGCGGTGACGTCGAGAGCCGTTTCACGAAGGACGAACTGCTGACGAACCTGACGATTTACTGGGCGACCGAAACGATCCATTCGTCGGTTCGACTTTATTACGAAGCGATGCGTAATCCGCCGCCGAATGCCGCCGAGCGCGTCACAGTGCCGACGGGCGTGGCGATTCCGCCGAAAGACATAGTCCCGGCCCCGCGCGAGTTTGCCGAGCGTTTTTACAACCTCAGGCACTGGACGGAGCTGCCGCGCGGCGGGCATTTTGCCGCCCTGGAAGAACCGGAGTTACTCGTCGAAGACATTCGCGCCTTTTTCCGCCCGCTGCGGAGCGCCGTCAGGAAGTAGTCCGGCAAGTCTCGGGGGCGCGCTACCGAAAAAGTCGTCGGACCTGCTTCCGGCAGGCCCGACTGATTTTCGCTTATGCTCTTCTCAAATTACCTGAAGCAGGCCCTGCGCGAGCAGGTCGTCGGCCACGAGTACGCGATTACGAGCGTGACGCGGGCGGTCACGCTGGCGCTCTCACGCCGTCGCGAGCTTCATCATCCGCTCGTGACGCTGCTCTTTATCGGGCCGTCGGGGTCGGGCAAGACGCACCTCGCCCGGGCGCTCGCCCGCACGCTGCTCGGCAGCGAGCGCAAGCTGATTTACATCAACTGCCCGCAACTGTCGCAGTCGGCGCACCCGATCACCGACCTCTACGAGCAACTGGTCGCCGGCGCCCGGAATGCGCAACTGGCGCCACCCTGCTGGCCGCAGCCTTTTTCGATCCTGATCTTCGAGAAGATTGACAAGGCGTCGCCTGCCTTCCGCGACCAGCTCGCCGCCGCGCTCAGCCGCGCCGAACTCTACGTGCGCGGCTGCCCCGTTTCGCTCGACAACACTTTCGTCATTCTGACGAGCGACCTTTCGCAGAAACTGACCGACCAGTTGATCGGCCGGACGATAGGTTTTTTCCGCAACGACGGGAACGAAGCGGAGGAGCCGCCGCGCCAGCAGCAGCTTGTCCTCGAAGAGTTCGACCACCTGCTCGGCGATTATCTGGTCAACCGGATTGACGACATCATCATTTTCGAGAGCCTGACCGGGCAGAACGTTATCACACTGCTCGAACAGCAGCTGGCCGGAGTCGAACAGCAGCTGGCCGGCTCCGGCATCGGGCTCCTCGTCGAGCCCGAGGTCAAAACCTTCCTGCTCAGACACAGCCTCGAAGACCTGACGCATGGCATGCGCCAGATCAAACGCATCGTCAGAAACTACCTGGAGTTCCCGCTCGCGGACCTGATCCTCTCCGGCCTCATCGCGCCCGGCGCGACGGTGGTGGCCAGATACGAACCCCCCCGCAACTTCCTTCACTTTCACATCCTGATTCCCCGCCTGTCGCCCGCATACTCACTGCTCACGACTCCGTATGAACCGGCAGCCGTCGGGTAATCGGGGCGCTTCTGTCAGACCCCTTGCTGAAAGCTGGTGAAAGACTCGTAAAAATGCGATATTGCGCGCAGCAGTTCACATCTTCGCCATCCATTTCAGGAAAAGCTTCGTATCGGTGAAAGGAATTGTATGAGTACTCGTCTTTACACGCTGCCCGTCGAACAGACTCAGTGGCACATCCCCGGACATGGATCAACGACCGTCTTTAACTGGGAATACGACGAGGGCCGCGACAAGCTGCTGACGCTTTACGAAAAGGGCAAGAACAATCAGTGGAATGCCAGCAAGCGGATTGACTGGTCGCCGGAAATTGACTTCACCAACCCGATGGGCTTCCCCGATCATTTCATTCTGATCTACGGCTCGGACATCTGGAACAAACTCAATGACGAAGAGAAAGGCCGTGTGCGTCACCATATTGATTCGTGGCGCATTTCGCAGTTCCTGCACGGCGAGCAGGGCGCGCTCATCTGCACAGCGAAGATCGTGCAGACCGTGCCCGACATTGATTCCAAATTTTACGCCGCCACGCAGGTGATTGATGAGGCGCGGCACGTGGAAGTCTATTCGCGCTACCTGCACGAGAAACTGCAACTGGTCTACCCGATCAACCCGCAGCTCAAGGTGTTGCTCGATCAGGCGATCAGCGACTCGCGCTGGGATATGACCTATCTCGCGATGCAGGTGATCATCGAGGGCCTCGCGCTCGCGGCCTTCAATACGATCCGTGATCTGGCAACCGAACCGCTGGGCCGCGCGATCAACGCCTACGTGATGCAGGACGAGGCGCGGCACGTCGCCTTCGGGCGGCTCGCGCTGCGCGATTATTACCCGCACCTCGGCGAGCAGGAGCGCGACGAGCGCGAACAGTTCGTCGTCGAAGCCTGCCACCTGATGCGCGACCGTTTCCTGGCTGAAGAGGTGTGGGAGCGGCTGGAGCTGGGCGCCGAAGCCTGCGTTGATTACGTGCTGCATTCACCGTTCATGAAGCAGTTTCAGAACATGCTCTTCACGCGCATCGTGCCGACGCTCAAGGATATCGGCTTGTGGGGGCCGCGCATTCAGCAGGCTTTCACCGAAATGGGCGTGATGGATTTTGCCAAAACGAATCTTGACGAACTGGCGAAACACGATGAAGACGTGGCCGCCGAATTCGACCGCCTGCGCGCAGCGCGCGAAGCGTCAATCAACCAGGTCATCGCCGAAGCCTGAGAGCCGGATTGGAAACAGCGATAATCATCCACGGAGGATTTTATGAAGCGACAAACGAAGCTCGTTTTCCTGATGCTGTTTTTGTGTTGCGTAATCCTTCTACCTGTGTCTGACGCTCAGAAGAAATCCGGCGCGACGGCGGCGAAAAAAGTTGATGATGCCGCGCTGCGCAACGCCGACGCGCGCACGGGCGACTGGCTGACGCACGGGCGCAACTACGGCGAAACCCGCTTCAGCCCGCTCAAACAGATCAACGACGGCAACGTCAAAAACCTTGGGCTCGCCTGGTCTTTTGATACCGAGACCAGTCGCGGGCTGGAAGCGACGCCGATTGTTGTGGACGGCGTGATGTACACGACGGGAAGCTGGAGTGTGGTCTTCGCGATTGACGCGCGCACCGGCAAACAGCTGTGGAAGTGGGATCCGCAGGTTCCGCGCAAGGCGGGCACGAAAGCCTGCTGCGACGCCGTCAATCGCGGCGTGGCCCTTTATAAAGGCAAAGTTTACGTCGGCACGCTCGACGGCAGGCTGGCCGCGCTCGATGCCGAAACGGGCAAGCCCGCGTGGGAAGTCGTGACCGTTGATCAGAGCAAGCCTTACACCATCACCGGCGCGCCGCGCGTGGTGAAGGGCAAAGTGATCATCGGCAACGGCGGGGCCGAATTCGGCGTGCGCGGTTACGTGTCGGCTTACGACGCGGAGACTGGCAAAATGGCCTGGCGGTTTTACACCGTGCCGGGCGACCCGTCGCAACCCTTCGAATCGCCGGCGATGGAGAAGGCGGCGAAAACGTGGAATGGCGAGTGGTGGAAGATCGGCGGCGGCGGCACGGCCTGGGATTCGCTGTCTTACGACCCCGAACTCGACCTGCTCTACGTCGGCACGGGTAACGGCTCGCCCTGGAATCAGAACGTGCGCAGCCCCGGCGGCGGCGACAATCTTTACCTCTCGTCAATCCTCGCGCTGCGGCCCGATTCAGGCGAACTGGTCTGGCATTACCAGACGACGCCCGGAGATATGTGGGATTACACGGCGACGCAGCACATGATTCTGGCCGACCTGAACATTGACGGTCAGCAGCGCAAGGTGCTGATGCAGGCCCCGAAGAACGGATTCTTTTACGTGCTTGATCGCAGGACCGGAGAATTGATTTCGGCGAAACCATACGTCGAGATCACTTGGGCCACGGGCATTGATCGCGAAACGGGGCGGCCAATTGAAGCCCCCGGCGTGCGCTACAAGGATTCCGTCGTGCCGCAGAAGCCGGGGCCGCTCGGCGGGCACAACTGGCAGCCGATGTCGTACAGCCCGCAGACCGGGCTCGTTTACATTCCGGCCCAGGACAACGGTTTTTATTACGCTCAGGACCCGAAGTTCCAGTATCGCCCGGGCACCTGGAACACGGCGGTCAATTTCTCAATCTTCACGGAAGTCCCGAAAGAACTGCCGCCCGGCCACCTGCTCGCGTGGGATCCGGTCGCGCAGAAGGAGCGGTGGCGCGTGCAATACCCGGTGATGTGGAACAGCGGATTGCTGAGTACGGCGGGCAATCTGGTTTTCCAGGGAACCGCCGACGGGCGCTTTGTCGCTTACAGCGCGGACAAGGGAGAGAAGCTCTGGGACGTGAAGGTCGGATCAGGTGTGATCGCTTCTCCGGTCACCTTCGAGGTGGGTGGCGTGCAGTACGTTTCCGTCATGGCAGGGTGGGGCGGATCGTTCCCGCTCTCGGGCGGCAGCATCGGCCTGCCGGCAACGCCGGGCAGGCTGCTGACATTTGCGCTGAACGGCAGGCAGCAGCTAAGGCAGGACGTGCCACAAGCGCCCCCGGCACTGGCCCTGATCGAATCAAAAGCGTCGCCGGAAACCATCGCGGCTGGCGCGGGACTCTTTGCCCGGCACTGCGCCGTCTGCCACGGCCTCGCGGCGCTCGGCGGCGGCGGGGTGCTGCCCGACCTGCGATTTTCTCAGCCCGCGATTTTCGAGAAGTACCAGCAGATCGTACTCGGCGGCGCGTATTCAGACCTCGGGATGCCTTCGTTCAAGCAGTGGCTCAGGCCGGAGGAGGTGGATGCGATTCGCGCTTACATCATCAGTCGCCGGGCTGAGTCGGCACAGAAGAAATGATTTCAATGAAGCGGTCACGTCTGGCTGTATTGAACGGCGTATTCTTTACAGGTACTTTGTTTCTCCTGGCGCTCAAACAGGTCCGGGCTTTGTACCTCTTATGGCCGGGGATGTACCTGGCTATTTCCTTTGTTCCCATTTACGAAACTCTCAGGGATACAGGCCCATCCATCCAGCCATATATCGTTGTAGCTTTTTGCATTAACGCAGCAATCCACGCACTGCTGACTTACGTCATTTTATGTTTGCTGACAAAAGTAAAAGCCAGAAGCATTGATTGAATAAAGCCCGCAACATTCTTTTTGACCTTCGTCTCAGATTTCCTGCAGATATCTCTCGCACTCGTCTTTCGTGAACCAGTCCTGATAGCGGCTGTTAGATACCCCGGCGTCCCACTGGATCACGAGGTCATAACCGCCATTGACTTCCTCAGCCCTGACCACACGCCCCGTCGTCCCCTGAATCAGGGCTGGCAGGGAAACGAGCAAGCGCACGGCGCGGCCCACTTTATTTTCTGCCTCCTGTCTGTTGAATCGCAGCCTCCCCACGTACTCCCTCACTCTTCGACCAGATATTCTTCATACTCGCCTCTGGTGAGCCACTCGCGTAACGGTCGCAGCGGCGTTCCCGCCGCCCGAATTTCCCATTCAATCGCCACGTCATAGCCGCCATCCAGCCTGTCAGCGAAAACAACCTGCCCGACTGTTCCCGGCGGGAGGCTGGAGCGACTGACGAGCAGCCGTACCCTGCGCCCGACCTTCTCCCCGGCCTCGGCCTGGGTGAACTCTTTTTCCAGCATCTTCATCCTTCCAGTGCGTCGCCCCTCTGCCGGACTCGCCGGGAATCAACGCAGGCGACCCTGGTGACTAAGCGCATGTGAGCGTCGCACCACTGTTGAGTCCCGGCGCAGTTGCTGAGCGGAATGATCGTAGCCGTTTTTTTGCGCCGTGGCAGGCAGACTCAGGCCTGCGTAAAAAAATCACACTACGGGAGTGTCTTCGGAGAGTAACTGCCGGATGGTGTCTGACACTATTGCAAGGTCTGAAGGTTTAGGGATGAAGGCCTGTGCCCCCAGCTTCATCAACTGCTCGCGATTGGCTGTCCGGACATCACCTGAGAAAAAGACCACCGGGGTGCGGGCGTCAATCGTGCGAATCCCTGAGATGAGTTCATCGCCCCCCCCGTCAGGAAACCAGTCGTCGAGCAGGTAGAGGTCAAAGAACTCACTCCCGGCGATGCCGACGGCCTCACTCACTGTGGCTGCGGTGATGACTTCATACCCTTCAGACCCGAGCCAGACTTTCATCAAATCGAGGGTGTCGGGGTCATCATCCGCGCAGAGGATGCGTTTGCAGGGAGGCATAACTATTGCGGGGCATACCTATCTCCACTCCCGGAGCGTCGGTTGTTTGTAATGGTAGCGGATGATACTGAAAATTGCGTATGAACTGACGGAACATTTATACGCGTCGCGGCTGGAGAAGGCAAGAAACACCAGTAGTGAACGGGGCCGTGTGAAATTTTCACGCAGCGGCGCTTGTTTGCCGCTGGCTCTGCCGGGTCAGACCTTAAGCACATGGTCGGAGAACTTTCTGACCTTCTCGTAGCACTCACACGAAGCTGCCTCAAGTTTCTTTCGATTCAGGAGGGTGATCTTCCCGCGGCTGTATTTGATGAGTTCCGCATCCTGCAGGGCGATGGCGGCGAGCGTCACGCCGGATCGCTCCGAGCCGAGCATGATGGCGAGGAATTCCTGCGTCAGCTCAAGCTCGTCCGTCCGGGCACGGTCGCGCGTCATCAGGAGCCAGCGCGCCAGTCGCTCATCCATCGAGTGGAGCCGGTTGCAGGCGGCAGTCTGCGAGACCTGCACGTAGAGCGACTGGGCGTAACGGAGCAGCAGTTCCTGCAGCACGCCGCCGCGCCTGAATTCCTCCCTGAGGACACCTGCCTCCATTCTCGCCGCACCATTCTGGATCTGGACTATCGCATCGCTGGTCGCGGTCTCGCCCCCCATAAACGACACCGTGCTGACCATCCCCTCACTCCCCACGAGGCCGACTTCAATGCGGCGGTTGGTATTCATCACCGAGACGAGGGAGACCATCGCAGTATGTGGGAACCAGGCGTGCCTGATAATGTCGCCCTCGCGGTAGAGAACATCTCTGAGCTTTAAGGTGACCGGCTCCAGATGCGGGCGGAGACGCTCGTATTCTTCGGCGGGCAGGGTGGCGAGCAGCCGGTTTTCGATTGGCGGACGGGACTTGTCGGATTTGGACATCGGGAGCCTTCCTTCAGCAGACGCAGTTGAAAACACAACTAAGCGGCACAAGGAGAGGACTCCGTAATCCGGACCGGATGTCGGGTAGTGATGAAAGAGAACAATGCAGCACCAGCGGCTGCCACTGAACACTAACAGAAATGACCCCTTAATGCGACTTCTGGCCGGGGATTTATAATGTGAATTTCCCACATAAGGGTTGAGTTCAGGGGGTAACGGGCTGATGATGGGGACAGTGATGATTCACTTTCACTGCTGATTAGCCTTTCCCCAGGTCCCGCCGGCTAAACACCCTGACCATGAACCACCACTGGAAAGGTGGTGTGCAGTGACAACCCGGAACAATGGAAAGAAGCGTATCCTCTGTGTGGATGACGACCCGGACTGCTGTGAGCTGATAGCCGTGCTGCTCCGCGGCTATGAGGTGGTCACGGCTTACAGTAAGCATGAAGCCGTCAGACAGGCCACGGGCGAGAGCTTTGACCTCTATCTCCTGGACTATTACCTGCCCGACGGCACCGGCCTTGAGCTGTGTCATTTCATCCGCGCGTTTGATAAAGAGACCCCGATTATTTTCTGCACGTCATCAGATGACATCACGCAACGGCACGCCGTCACTGCCGGGGCACAACAACTCCTCAAAAAAGGTTACGTCCTCGTAGAAAATCTGGAAGAGACCGTCTCCCGATTCCTGCAATTGGCCGCGTAGATGTTCGACCGGCTCACAATGTTCTGTCTCCTGATTCAGAGGCGCGCCGTACTCTGTCGGCCATTCAATAGACCTCTTGCAAAAGTGTCAGTAGCCCGACCGTGAGGGAGGGCTTGCTCGCGACCTGCAAGCCCTCCCTCACGGTCGGGCTACTGACACTTTTGCAAGAGGTCTATTGACACCCCTGATACTCCGTCAAGCGTCCTTTCTGCCCACATCTCGAACATCAGCAGCGTCCAGATCAGCTTGCGATTGTCGGCGATGCCGCTCTCGTGTTCACTCAGCATCCGCTCGACATACTTCAGATTGAACAGGTCGTGACGTTTGAGGCGGTCGGGCGAAAACATCTCGCGCACGAGCGGGCGCAATTCGCCTTTGACCCATTCGGCGACGGGCATGCCGAAGCCTTTCTTGGGGCGGTCAATCACCTGCGCGGGCAGTTTGTCGCGCATCGCCTGCTTGAGAATGTATTTGGTCGTGAAGCCGCGCAACTTGAAACTGACCGGCAGTCGGGTGAGAAATTCAATGAAGGTGTGATCCAGAAAGGGCGCGCGTGTTTCCAGCGAGGCGGCCATGCTGGCGCGATCAACCTTGACCAGCACGCCTTCGGACAAGTACTGCTGCGCGTCGAAAGTCATCATGCGTTCGACGATGTCGAGGCCGTTCCGGTAATCGTAAGCGCGCACTTCGCTGAAAACTTCCTCGTCGGGGAAAGCGGACAGAATTTCAGGGTTGAGCAGCAATCGCTGCTGCGCCTCATCGAATGAACCCATCCACGACTGGTGGCGAGTGCCGTCGAGCAGCGCCGCGCCGCGCACGAACCTTTTGGCTTTGAAATCAAATGACAGGTTATCGGTCGAAACGGGCAGGCTGGCCACGACCGGCTCAATGACGTGGTGGCGCACGAACTGCGGCAGGCTGCGGTAATAACCCGCCATCCGGTGCGCGACGTAAGTCGGATAGCCCGCGAACAACTCGTCGCCGCCGTCGCCGCCGAGCGCGACGGTCACGTGTTCGCGGGTGAAGCGCGAGACCAGATAGGTCGGGATCAGCGAGCTGTCGCCGAGCGGCTCATCGAGCAGGCGCGGGATTTCCGGCACCAGTTCCAGCATCTCGCGTTCGGTGAAGCGGTGTTCGAAATGCTCAGTGCCGAGATGCTCCGCGACGGCGCGGGCGTAATTCGACTCGTCGAATGACTTTTCATCGAAGGCGATGGAAAAGGTTTTGACCCGGCCCGCCGCGCTCTCGCGCGCCAGCGCCGCGACCGAACTCGAATCCACGCCGCCCGAAAGCAGTACGCCCAGGGGCACGTCGGCGATCAGCCGCAGCTGCACGGCCTCGCGCAACCGCCCCCGCACTTCATCAATTGCCTCGGCCTCGCTGATGCGCGTTTTCTCGACGTCGTAATCGAGCTTCCAGTACCGCTCTTCGCGGACTGTACCGCGCTCGAAAATCAGCCGGTGCGCGGGCGCGAGCTTTCTGACGCCCTCGATGATCGCGTGGGGCGAGGGCACGCATTCGTAAAAGAGGTATTTCCGCAGCGCGCTCAGGTTGAGCTTTCTTTCGACTGTCGGGTGCGTGAGCAGGGCTTTCAACTCCGAGGCGAAGATGAACGCGCTGTCAGTGAGCGTCCAGTAGAGCGGCTTCTCGCCCATCCGATCACGCGCAACGAGCAGTCGTTCGCGCCGCTCGTCCCACAGCGCGAAGGCGAACATCCCGTTCAGATGCCGGACCAGTTCGTCGCCGTAATCTTCGTACAGGTGGACGATGACTTCGGTGTCAGAGGATGTTTTGAGCTGATGGCCGCGCGCGACGAGCTTTTCGCGCAGCTCGCGGAAGTTGTAAATCTCGCCGTTGAAGACGACCCAGACCGAGCCATCCTCGTTCGGGATCGGCTGGTGCCCGCCCGCCAGATCAATGATTGACAGCCGCCGCATCCCCAGCGCGACATTCCGGCTGGAGTAAAAGCCTTCATCATCCGGCCCGCGATGGATGATCGCCGCCGCCATCGCGCGGGCCAGCCGCTCGTCGGCCGTGCGCTCGCGTTCAGTGTTGATGAATCCGACAATTCCGCACATATGAATGAACCTGTCAGCGGTCAGCTTCCGCGGATTTCCCAACGCACTGGCGCCGCCAGCAAATCGGCTCAGGCTGATCGCTGATCGCTGATCGCTGACGGCTCTTCTTCAAAATTGATCTTCGTCCGAATTGTATAAATCGGCTTGTTCTGTGACTCGTGATAAGTGCGGACGCTCACTTCCGCGATCAGGCCCATCAGGAAAAGCTGTATGCCCAGCACCAGCATGACCATCGCCAGCACCGGGAGCGGCGTCTGGATGAAATCGGCGTGATGTGGCCAGTCGGCATACTTCATCAGAAAGGCGAACACCGCCGACAAAACTGAAATGCCGAAAACCAGCAGGCCCGCCGAACCGAAAACGTACAGCGGCTTGGTCATGTACCGCGACATGAATTTGATCGTGACCAGATCGAAGATCACCTTGATCATCCGCGACAACCCGTATTTCGACCGGCCCGCCACGCGCGGGTGGTGGGTCACCGGAATTTCAGTCACGCGCGCGCCGGCCCAGCTCGCGTAAATCGGGATGAAGCGGTGCATCTCGCCGTAGAGGTTCACATCCTTCAGCACCTCGCGGCGGTAGGCTTTGAGCGAGCAGCCGTAATCGTGCAGGTGGACGCCTCCGATTTTTGAAATCAGGCCGTTGGCGATCTTTGACGGCAGCACGCGCGCCAGGAACGCGTCATGCCGGTTCGCGCGCCAGCCGGAAACCACGTCATAACCTTCATCGAGCTTCGCCAGCAATCGTTCGATGTCCGCCGGATCGTTCTGTAAATCGGCATCCATCGGAATCAGGATTTCGCCCCGCGCCGCGTCAATGCCTGCGGCCATCGCCGCCGTCTGCCCGTAATTGCGCCGAAAGCTGATGACTCGCACCCGCGCGTCATTTGCCGCCAGCTGCTTCAGAATCGCAAAGCTCCCGTCGCTGCTGCCGTCGTCCACGTAAATCACCTCAAAGCTCTGTCCCAGCTTCTCCATTGATTCGATGATTCTGCCGTGCAGTTGCGGCAGGTTCTCCTGCTCGTTGCAGACGGGCAGAAAGACCGAGAGTCCGGGGGCAGGCCCGTCTTTCAGCAACCGGGCTTCCGCCCTGACTGACTGTCCGATTCGAGCGGCTTCACTAATCATCACTGAATCCCCACGGGCTTCCCCTCAGTTCTTACGGCCACCGGATAAGTGATCAGAATCCGGCGGACGATTTCCGCGCCCACAGCTCCCGATAAAAGGGCGACGATGTAAATCACCACGACTACGAATGTCCCGCTTCCGGCCTGCTGCCCCAGCCCCAGCAATTCACTGACCAGCCCCAGCACAACCCCGGCGGCCACTTCCAGCCCGACCCACATCATAATGGCAAACAGGCTCCACCACAGCGCGCTGCGGCCACGCTCACGCGCCAGCCTGCCGATTCTGCGGGGCAGCCAGACAAAGATGAAGAAAAGTTCCAGCATTGACGCCCGCCTTTCCGTCACTGAATTTTCCGGGCCACACAAATGATCGAAACCCCGAACGGCAGCTTGTGCCTTCTGAGCCAGCCGGCTTCGCTGGCAAAAATCCGCGCGAGCAGCCGGTTGACGAGCGGGTGGTTGATCCGATTTTCGGACTGCGCCGTCCGCCCGAGCGCGTTGAGCAGTTTTCGCCCCAGCCAGATTGGCAGAAACATCGCGATGTTTGAATAGCTGATCCGCTCCACACGCAAACCGGCAGCCTCAACCCTTTCGCGCAATTCGCCCAGGCGATAACGCCGCTTGTGTCCCGATTGGTCATCGTTCGGCCCCCACAGCGACCGGAACGCAGGGACGAACAGCACGGCGGGCGCGCCCGGACGCAACACGCGGCGGATTTCGCCGAGCCCGCCCACATCATCAGCAAGGTGTTCGACCACATCGAGCGCGGTCACCAGATCGAACGAGTCGCCGGCAAACGGCAGCTCAGTGGCGCTCGCAAACATCACCCGCTCGTGCCCGCGGCGGCGGGAGAAATCCAGCGCGATGCCCGACAGATCAACTCCATGCATCTGCCCGAACCGTCGCAGATGATCCATATTCCCGCCCGTCCCACAACCGATGTCGAGCAGTCTGCGGAAGGATGAAGGCGGAAGGATGAAGGATGAACCCGATTCCGTTCCCTGTTCATCCTTCATCCTTCCGCCTTCATCCTTTTTTTCAAGCGCGTCTTCGACCTGTGCCAGCACGATGGCGCGCCGCCCGACGTACCACCAGTGTTCGTCTTCGACGTCGAACATGATGTGGTAATTGAGTGGGCGCATCCCGACCTGCGCCTGTTCGCTCACCACTTCTTTCACCAGCGCTTCATCTGCCATAACCGGCTTCCGCTTTCGCTTCTGACCCGACGTAACCGAACCCACGCCAGCTGTTGCGATTGTGCCAGGCGATCACCACGTCTTTCGCCAGCGCCTGATCGAACCACCCGGCGAACTCTTCGCGGCTGATGTAAAAAGCCGTCGGCGCGGTCAGGTGGTCGTGAACGATGTTATGAATTTCGCGGAACGGGAAACGCGCAATGTAGCTGATGTAATCGGCATAAAAAAGATACCGCCTGAGTTTCGTCCTGCCGAAGGGCCGGTAAATCGCCTTCGCCACGACGTACAGGATCAGCGACGGCAGGTAAGAAAGAAAGTAGAGCACGCGCATCGGCAGCTTTGAAGTGATGCGTTCGCGCAGTGGGTTGATCAGATGCACGATCCAGCCGTTGTTTTCGCGCCCGTAGACCCACGCCGAAACCGCGCCGCCAGGATTCAGCTTTTTAACGAGCGCCGCAAACCCGGCGTGCGGGTCGGGCAGGTGGTGCAGCACGCCGACGGAAAAGCCGTAATCGAAGACGGGCCGCAGCGGCAGGCGATAAATGTCGGCCTGAATGACATGCGCGTTGTCGAGGTCGCGCGTGTTCTGAAATGCCGCTTCGACGGCATCGCTCAAATCAACGCCGACGACTGCGCGCGCGCCCCACTCGGCAACCGCGCGCGTATGGCGCCCCTTGCCGCACCCGGCTTCGATCACGGTTTTGCCGCGCACGAATTCGGGCGTGACCGGCGCGATCCAGTCTCTGAACTGCTGCTCGTGGTGCGGATTGACCGAATCGAATTCCAGCCACTGCTCGCCGAAGTTTTTCGCCGTGGCCTGTTTGTCCGCCGCAACAGCCGTCAGGTCGGCAAAACGCGGGACGCCGCGGCGGATCGGGTAAGCGGCCTGACAATCCAGACACCGCAACTCCCCGGTGAGAATCTCCCGGCCCTCACGCTCATCGGCGTCGAGGCCGAATCCACCGGAACAGGCTGGACAGGCAAGATAAGGCAGCAGCGTTTCCTTCATTTCAGGCGAGGTGCGCGTCAGGTTCGTGCCGCGTGAATTGTAGTCGGTGACGGAGAGGTCAGGCAATCGGCCAGCGCCTGTGATACCGGGCAGGCGCTGGCCGGAAGGATTGAACTTTTCTGGCGGGTCCTGATGGCGCTGACGCCGTCAGATGCGCGCCACCTGCTTACCCGCCTGCCGCGCCTCTTCCAGCGTCAGGCGCTGTTTCTTACGGTAAGACAGGTTGGCCATGTGCGCGGCAATCGCCGAACGATAGCCCAGTTCAACCGGCGAATTCGGCTCCCTGCGCGAACGCACGCACTCGACGAAGTTGGCATAATGATCCACGCCTTTGTCTTCGCCCGTCAGCATGATGCCGTCGGCGCGATTCACCTTCTCCGGGTAATAGCGCACGCCGGAAACCGATTTGCCCGAGACCATGTCATTTGACCCGGCCAGCCATTCGACCGAACCGTCCGAGCCGAGAATGCGCGTGCCGAGGCCGAAGCGGCTGTTGCTGAAGGTTGACTGCCACGTCACCACCAGATCGTTCGGGTAATCGAGCGTCACCGCAATCGTATCCGGCACCTCGCGCCCGTCCTTTTCCGAAAAGACACCGCCTGACATATAAGCCGCCGTCGGCACCGGCAGGTCGAGCGCGCCGATGATCCAACCGATCTGGTGAACCATATTCTCCGTCACGTTGCCGCCGGAAAATTCCCAGAAGAAACGCCAGTTGATGAACTTGTACGGGTCGAACTGGCGCTTCGCGCGGCCGTTGAGGAAAGCGTCCCAGTTAACATTTGCGGGCGTGCAGTCGTCCGGGACAGGCCGCACCCACTGCCCCTTGCCGTGCGGCGTGTTACGGCTCATCCACGATTCAACGTGTGTGACTTTGCCGACCAGGCCGTCCTTGATCCACTTCCGGGCGTCGGCGAAATACCCGGCGCTCTGGTGCTGCTGGCCGATGCCGACGACGCGACCGGATTTCTTCGCGGCCTCGCGGCAGGCCTCGGCCTCTTCGATTGACCACGTCATCGTCTTTTCGCAGTAGAGGTCTTTGCCCGCCGCCAGCACGTCCTGGAAATGGCGCGCGTGGCAGTGCAGCGGCGTGGCGACGATCACGGCGTCAACATCTTTGCTGTCGAGCAGCTGGCGGTGATCGCCGTACGTTTTGACGCCGGGCGCGATCCGCTTCGCCTCGTCGAAGCGGCGCTTGTAGATGTCGGCGACCGCGACGAATTCGGCGTTCGGCGCTTTGCTGAATTCCTTCATCAGCTCCTGCCCGCGCGCGCCCGGCCCGATGATCCCGAGCCGCACGCGGTCATTCGCGCCGAGAATGCCGGCGTAAGAGCTGGCGGGTAAGGTTAATCCGGCGGCCGCCGAAGCGGCAGCCTGCTTGAGAAACTCTCTGCGTTTGTTGCTGGTGGTCATTAACGTACTCCTCCGCTGATTCCGAAAGCCGATGGTTTATTGTCTGAAGGGATTGATCACTAACAGAGCCCGCTTAGCAAAGTGGATTATCCAAATGGTTTGACCAGATTGTCAAGCAGGCATTATCCTGTCTCGCGTCCGCTCATCACGATTCCGGATCTCAAGCACCCGAATTCAAATTTGAGGCCCGGGGCCGGCAATCCAGAACCCGCAATTCACCATCCGCCATCTGTTGGGAGGCTTTGTATGAACCCTGATCTCACGTCCAGCCGCGAGAAATCTGTCGCGGCCAGCCTGGCTTCAGTCAAAAACCTGCGCTGGTACATTTGCGGCCTGCTCTTCTTCGTCACTGTCGTCAATTACATTGACCGTCAGGTGCTGAGTACGCTGGCCCCGGAGCTTCAGCAGAAGATCGGCTGGACGGAATCGGAATACAGTCAGATCGTGATTGCGTTTCAGGTCGCCTACGGGGTGATGTTTCTGGTCTGGGGGGGCATCATTGACCGCATCGGCGTCAAGCTGGGATTCACGATAGCCGTCATCTGGTGGTCGCTGTCGGGGATGTCAACGGCGCTGGCCACCAGCGCGATGGGCTTCGTCATTGCGCGGTCATTGCTCGGCGTGGGCGAAGCGGCCAACTTCCCGGCGGCGCTCAAAACCGTCGCCGAGTGGTTCCCGAAGAAGGAGCGGGCACTGGCGACCGGGATCTTCAACGCCGGGACGAACGTCGGGGCCATCATTGCGCCCGCGGCGGCGCTGACTCTCTCCGAAAAATTCGGCTGGCAGAGCGCGTTCATCTTCACCGGCGCGGTCGGCCTGCTCTGGCTGGCGTTCTGGTGGCTGCTCTATCAGCGGCCCGAATCGCACCCGAGACTTTCCGCTGAGGAATTCAAACTCATTCGCGAAGGCGAAGAGGAGACGACGAAGGAAAAAGTGCCCTGGCTCTCTCTGCTGGGATATCGCCAGCTCTGGGCCTTCGCGTTCGGCAAGATGCTGACCGACCCGGTCTGGTGGTTTTATCTGTTCTGGCTGCCGAAGTTCCTCAACAAAAATTTCGACATTAAGGGGACGGCGCTGATCCCGTACCTGACGGCGGTCTACATCATCGCCGACGTCGGCTCGGTGGGCGGCGGGTGGCTTTCGTCAACTCTGATCAAGCGCGGCTGGACGATCAATCGGGCGCGCAAGACCGCCCTGCTTTTATTCGCGGCCATCATCCCGCCAGTCATCATTGCCCATTACACGCACAGCGTGTGGACGGCCGTCATCGTGATCGGGGTCGCCGCCGGGGCGCACCAGGGCTGGTCGGCCAACCTCTTCACGCTGGCCACCGATATGTTCCCGCGCAAGGCGGTCGGCTCCGTCATCGGCATTGGCAGTTGCGCCGGCGCCATCGGCGGCATCCTGCTGCCTTTTTACGCCGGGAAGGTGCTGGATCAGAACCCGAAGTATTACCTGCCGATGTTCATCATCGCGGGCGTGATTTACCTGATCGCCTGGGCAGTCATTCAGCTTCTGGTGCCCAGGCTGGAGCCGGCGAAGATTGACTAGCCCCGGGCTCGCGCGAGCCATAAAAAGCAGCCGCGAACTGCGAAAGGCGGGTTGATGGCTGAGAAGGATTCCACAGCTTCGGCGGCGGAACTGCGCAGCGCCGAGGAGCGCGTCGAGGCGCACAGCGCGGCGCTCAAAAAAGAACTGGGCCTTGCGGACCTCGCGCTCACCCAGATCCTCTTCATCGTCGGGCTCGGCTGGGTCGGCGCCGCCGCGAAGCTGGGCCCGGCACATGTCATCTTCTGGCTGCTCGCGATCCTGCTTTTCTACGTGCCGTCGGCGGTCGTGGTGACCTGGCTGACCCGGCTGATGCCGCTCGAAGGCGGGCTCTACCAGTGGGCCAGACTCGGCTTCAGTGAGATGACGGGATTCCTGGTCGCGTGGAACCTCTGGCTGTACGTGATCGTCCTCACGTCAGAAATCGGGCTGATCGTGGCGACCAACCTGTCTTACGCCCTCGGCCCGCGCGCCGCGTGGATGGCCGGGAGCAAATGGTTTATTACGGCCGCAGACTGCGCGGTCATCGGGGTACTCGTACTCGTCTCGACGCTCGGCCTGGGCGTCGGCAAGTGGGTTCATAATGCGGGCGGCGTGATGATCATCGTGGTCTTCATCGTGCTGGTGGCGCTCCCCCTGCTGAATCTGGGGCGTGGCACGCTGACCAATCACCGCCCGCTCGACATCGCAATGCCTGCGCTGTCGCTTTTCAGCCTGAACATCCTTGGCAAGATGGGATTCGGCGCGCTCGGCGGATTCGAGTACGTCGCCATTCTGTCCGGTGAGTGTCGCGACCCCGTCCGCACGATCAGCCGTTCGGTCGTAATCGCCGCGCCGGTGATCGCGCTGATGTTCATCCTCGGAACAAACTCCGTCCTCGCCTTCGTCCGCCCCGACGACGTTGACCTGATCGGCCCGATCCCGCAGGTCCTGAGCCTCGGCACGCGCACATTCGGAGTGGCCGCGCGCCTCGTCCCCGTCATCATCGTCATAGTGCTGGGGCTTCGGCTCGCGCAGGCGAGCGTCAATTTCACGGCCAACACCCGGCTGCCGATGGTCGCCGGGTGGGATCGGCTGCTGCCCGAATGGTTCACCAGACTGCACGCGAAATACCGGACGCCGGTCAACTCGATCCTCTTCGTCGGCGCGATGACGCTCGGGATGGGCCTGGCAGGCATTGTCGGCGTCGGCGAGCAGGAGGCATTCCAGCTCCTGCAGAACGCGGCCGGGATCTTTTACGCGCTCACTTACCTGGTGATGTTCGCGCTGCCGGTCGTCGGACTGAGGGGAGTCGATCCACGCCCGTCATTGTGGCTGAGAATTGCTTCCGTCTCGGGCTTTCTGATGACGGTGCTTTACGTTGCGCTGTCGGTGTTTCCGATCATTCAGGTGGGAAGCCAGTTGTCGTTTACGGCCAAGATCAGCACCGTCATTATTGCCGCGAACGTGATCGGCGTACTGATCTTTTTCATCGCCGAGAGGCGGCGCGGGGGCCGGAGCGCGGATGTTGTCGCCGCCCCGGCTGATTAAAGTGATGTCTTCCCTGACTTCAATGCGCGCGATTGTCACCGGCGCCGCAGGCGGCATCGGTCTCGCGACGGCGCGCCTGCTCCATTCGCGTGGGGCGCGAGTGGCGTTGATTGATGTCAACGCCGAACACGGAGCAGCAGCGATCGCCGCGCTCGGCAACGGCAGCGATGAAGCGAGCGGGCGAGCAGTTTTCATTCAGGCCGATCTTGCCAGGCCGGCTGCTGAAGCCGAGGCCGCCGTTGAGCGCACCGCCCGGACTTTTGGCGGGATCAACGCGCTCGTCAACAACGCGGGCATTCAACGATACGGCAACGCGGAAGAGACCTCGCTCGAACTCTGGCAGGAAGTGCTGGCCATCAACCTGACTGCGGCCTTCGTCGTGTCGCGCGCGTGCATCCCGCATCTCAGGCGGGCCGGGGGCGGTTCAATCGTCAACGTCGGCTCAGTGCAATCGCACGGGTCGCAGCGCGGCGCCGTTGCCTATGTGACCAGCAAGCATGCGCTGCTCGGACTGACGCGGGCGATGGCGGTGGATTACGCCGGGGAAGGCATTCGGACCAATTGCGTCTGTCCCGGCACGGTTGATACGCCGATGTTCCGCTGGTCGGCTTCGCTCGATGCCGACCCTGAATCGGTGATCGCCGCCTGCGAACAGATGCACCCCGTCGGGCGCATCGCGCGGCCCGAAGAGGTGGCCGAAGTGATCGCCTTCCTGCTCAGCGACGCGGCATCATTCGTCAACGGGGCCGCGATTGATGTTGATGGCGGATTGCTCGCGCTGATCGGCGGCGCGCCGAAGACTAAAGGTTGACCGGTCGGACGCTGCTGGCTGATGTGTAAAGCGCTTCCACCAGTTCGAGCGACTTCCGGCCTTCGCGGCCATCCACGAACGGTTCACGATTTTCAATCACCGCGCGCATCATCTCTTCGATCTGAATGCGGTGGCCTTCGGTCGAGATCGCCTTCGGGTCGGCGGAACCGTCGGTCAGTTGCGCGGCTGGAGATTCATCAGACTCGCCCTCATCAGGCAGCGACCAGTGACTGATCGCGTCGCCGTCGAGAACCACCGTGCCGCGTTCGCCGCTGATTTCGATGCGGCGCTTGAAACCCGGAGAGACCGAAGTCGCGGCCTCGATGACGCCGAGCGCGCCGTTCCGGAAGCGGATCGTGCCGACCAAAGTGTCTTCGGCCTCGATGTGTGGGTAGCGGAGCGCGCCTTTCATGGCGAAGACGGTTTCCGCCGGCCCCATCATCCAGCGCAGCAGATCGAGCGTGTGGATCGCCTGGTTGATCAGCGCGCCGCCGCCGTCGAGCGCGAGAGTGCCGTGCCACGAGCCCGCGGCATAATATTCCGGCGCGCGATACCATTTGACGTAAGCGTCGCCGAGCATCAGACGGCCGAACCGGCCTTCATCAATCGCCCGCCTGATCCGCTGCACCGCGGGCATAAAGCGCGATTGAAAGATGACGCCGAGCCTGACCCTGGCCTCGTCGCAGGCGCGAATCAGCCGGTCGGCGCGCTCGAGAGTGATCTCAATGGGCTTTTCAACCAGCACGTGTTTGCCCGCGGCTGCGGCCCGGCTCCCCTGATCGGCATGCATTCCGCTCGGCGTGCAGATGTTGACGACGCTGAGCCCAGGGTGCGCGAGGAATTTTTCGTAATTCGTGTAGGCGGTGACATTGAGTTGCGACGCAAATTCCGCCGTGCGCCCGGCGTCGCGGCCACAGACGGCCAGCAGCCGTGCGCCCGGGATCGCCCTGATCGCCTCGGCATGAACTTTGCCGATTGAGCCGACACCAACAACACCAAAACCGATCTCTGAAGCCATACCTTCTCCCTGTCTGGTTGCCTGATGTGGATTGTGGATTGTGGATTATCGAATTACATTATGGCCTTCAGCAAGACTCCATCATCAAATTTTCAGAAGGGAAGATCAGGCAATGCCAGTCTCCATCGAAGGATTCCATCACGCAGGTTTCATGGTCACCGATGTCGCGCGCGCCGCGGCATTTTACGAAGGCGTGCTGGGTTTGAAAGCCCTGCCGCGCCCCGACTTCAGCTTTGACGGTCGCTGGTACGACCTCGGACACGGCCACCAGCTCCACCTGATGAGTACGAAAGAGATGCCGGGCCACACCGGTCAGGCCGGATTCGACAGCCACATCGCGCTCCAGGTTGCGAACATTGAAGAGGCCGGGCGGCAGTTAACTGAACTCGGCATTGAATTCGCGCGCGGCAGCGGCAGGGCCGGCAACCCGCAGCTTTTCATCCGCGACCCCGACGGCAACATGATCGAGCTGCGATAACGGGAGCCGTTCGCCAGCTCAAAGACCCGGATAAAAAATCGGTTTGCAGGAGACCTGTGATGACTATGAACCGAAGAAACTTTCTCGGACTCGGCGCGGGCGCGGCCTTTTACAGGCTCGCGTCGAATGACCGGCTCGCCCCCGGGGCGAGCATTCCAGCTCAGAAACTGAATCACCTGCGCCTCTCGATCACGTGGGGCATGCTCAACAGGAAGCCGATCCCGGAGGCGATGGCCAAAGTCAGTGAACTCGGCTTTGACGCCTACGAGATGTTCAACTGGCGCGACCCGAACACGCTCGAAACTTTCATTACCGAGCGGAAGAAATATCCCAATCTCGAATGCGCCTGCATCGTCGCCAACAAAGGCGTCGAGGCCCGGGACTGTGGTCTCGTGAATCCGAAAGAACGTGATCAGTTTCTGAAGGAGACGGAAGCCGCGATAGAGGCGGCGAAGAAAGTCGGCTGCAAACGCCTCGTCACGCTCACCGGCAACGAAGTCCCGGGGATGTCACGCGAGGCGATGATGGAGAGCGCGGTCACCGGGCTCAAGGCCGCCGCGCCGATGCTCGAAAAAAACGGCATGACGGCGGTCGTCGAAGTCCTCAACACTTACGTCAACCACAAAGGTTACTTTCTCTATTACGTCCGCGACGCGGCGAAGATGATTGACGCGGTGGCGAGCCCGAACGTGAAGATCCTCTTTGACATTTACCACGTCCAGATCATGGAAGGGTTCCTGATTCAGAACATCAGAAACAACATCGAACGGATCGGCCATTTCCACATCGGCGACGTGCCGGGGCGGCACCAGCCGGGGACGGGCGAAATCAATTACCGCAACGTCTTCAAGGCGATTTATGACCTTGGCTTCCCGGGCTTCGCGGCGCTCGAATACGGCCCGACGATTCCGGTGTATGAAGATATGGCGAATATGCGGAAGATGACCACGTTTGACTGAAGCGTATGATGATCGAATCTACCTCAAATGCTTGCAAATGCACGGCCAAAATTGACTCCCACCGGAGATTCACTTAGTATACGGCGTTAATTTAACCGACTTCCGTTGCGCCGGCCTCTCCTGTCAGGGGAGGCGTGCAGGCATTTAACTGAGACAATGGCATGCCAACACTCGGTGAAGAACTTCGACAGGCTCGCGAGAACAAGGGGATTTCATTGCGACAGATTTCCGATGCCACCCACATCGGGATCAGGTTCTTACAGGCGCTGGAATCCGATAATTACAAAATCCTCCCCGGCGGCATCTTCAATCGCGCATTCGTCAAAAGCTTCGCCCGCTACATCGGCCTTGATGAAGAGCAGGCGCTGGCGCGCTACCAGCAGCAGCTCGAAGAACAGGGCGGCGAGCCGCCACGTAGTTCGGCCCCCCGTTTTGACGCGCTGGAGGATAACGAGACCTCCTCGTGGAGCAGCACGCTGCTGGCGGTCGCCGTGATCGTGATCATCGGTCTGGGGGCTTATGGCGCTTACAGGTATTTCGGCCAGGAGAAGAAACCGGAGAAGAAGCCCGAATCCCCCACGCCGACCGCGACGCTCCCGGTGGTCGCCGTTCCACAGACTCCGACTCCAGCCACCGGCCCTTCGCCGGGCGCGTCCCCGGAAGCGTCAGTCACGCCCGCCGCTTCGCCTTCGCCTTCGCCGGCCCCGCCGCTGGCCGGCGCGCTGCAGCTCAGGCTCCAGGCGAAGGATGGTGACTGCTGGATCAAGGTCAAAACTGATAACGTCGGGCAGGAGGCGGTGATTCTCAAAGCAGGCGAGTTCAGGGAGTTTTCCGCCAGCGAAAAACTGACGGTCAACGTCGGCAATGTGACGACGCTGGAAGCCACGCTCAACGGGCGCCCGGCGAAAATTCCGGCTAACAAGGGTAAGCTGATTGCGGAAAGTGTGGTTATTAATAAAGACAACTATCAACAGTTCCTTCAGTAACCCGCTGATGCCCGACCCGGATCAGCGGCGCCCGCGGCCCTCCTGCGCCCGAATGTGCGAACGAAAGCCGCGAGTCACGCCTGCTCCCGGCGCAGGCGGTCACACCCGGCTGGTTTACTCCTCCATCCCGCGCGAACGCACGTTCGCGCGTTTTTGTTTATACAGGGACCATGGGCCTGATGTTTGAAGCCCGGTTCCCGATCTCATGGAATTCATGACTGGTGAAAAATTATGCTGACTGAAAACCTGATTGAAGCATTGACGTTCGATGACGTGCTGCTCTTCCCTGCTTATTCCGAAGTGATGCCCGCGGAATGCGACACGACGACGCAGCTGACGCGCGGCATCCAATTGAATATCCCGATCCTCAGTTCCGCGATGGACACGGTGACCGAAAGCCCGATGGCCATCGCCATCGCGCAGCAGGGCGGCATCGGCGTCATTCACAAGAACCTCTCCGTCGAGGCGCAGCGCGACGAAGTTGACAAGGTCAAACGCTCCGAATCCGGGATGATCGTTGACCCGGTGACGATGACCCCCGACCGCCCGATCCGCGAGGCAGTCGCGGTGATGGAGCGCTACAAGATTTCGGGCGTGCCTATTGTGGCCGAAAACGGCCGCCTCGTCGGGATTCTGACCAACCGCGATTTGCGCTTCGAGACGCGGCTCGACCTGCCGATCTCCGAAGCGATGACCAAAGACCACCTGATCACCGTCCCGGTCGGCACGACGCTGCGCGAGGCCGAAGGCATCCTGCAAAGGCACAAGGTCGAGAAGCTGCTGGTCGTGGACGACCAGTACCACCTCAAGGGGCTGATCACGGTCAAGGACATCCAGAAGGCGATCAGGTACCCGAACGCGGCGAAGGACGACCTCGGGCGCCTGCGCGTGGCGGCGGCGATTGGCGCGACGGGCGATTTTATGGAGCGCGCCACTGAACTCGTCAAAGCGCGCGTTGACGTGCTGGCGATTGATACGGCGCACGGCCACACTTCGCGGGTGATCACCGCCGTGCGCCAGGTCAAACGCCGCTTTCCCGAAGTGCAGTTGATCGCGGGCAATGTATCGACAGCTGAAGGAACAAAGGCCTTGATTCAGGCTGGTGCTGACGCAGTCAAGTGCGGTCAGGGCCCGGGGAGTATCTGTACAACTCGCATCGTCACTGGCGCGGGCGTGCCGCAGATCACCGCAATTTTCGAATGTGCGAAAGCCGCCACAGGTTCAGACGTGCCGATCATCGCCGATGGCGGAATCAAATATTCCGGCGATGTTACTAAAGCCATCGCCGCCGGCGCCGATTCGGTCATGATCGGCTCGCTGCTCGCGGGCACTGACGAATCGCCGGGCGAGATCATTCTTTATCAGGGCCGCAACTTCAAAGCCTATCGCGGCATGGGCAGCTTGGGCGCAATGAAGCAGGGCAGCAAGGATCGCTATGCGCAGGAGGGCGAGCAGTCAGATAACAAACTCGTTCCCGAGGGCATCGAGGGCCGCGTGTCGTATAAGGGCTCTCTCGCGGCGCTGGTCGGGCAGCTCGTCGGCGGCTTGCGAGCCGGGATGGGTTACACCGGTTGCCGCACGATTCGCGAGCTTCAGCAGAACGCGCGATTTATGAAGATCACGGCGGCGAGCCTCAAGGAGTCACACGTCCACGACGTGTTCATCACGAAGGAAGCGCCAAATTACCGGGCGGAGTAGATCAGACGTGAAGACAAAAAAGGCGCGGGGAATAACCGGCTTGCTTCCGGTACTGTCCCGCGCCTGTTTTTGTTTCTGCTTTCCGCGAAAGTCGGATTACACGTCTGCGGCTTTCTTCGACTTCGGTCGCATGTTCGCCGCCAACACCTTCTTGCGCATCCTGATTGACTGCGGCGTGACTTCGACGAGTTCATCGTCGGCGATGTATTCAATCGCCTGCTCGAGCGTCAGATCACGCACCGGGACCAGGCGCAACGCCTCGTCCGCCGTCGAAGCGCGCATGTTCGTCAGTTTCTTTTCCCTGATGATGTTCACGTCCAGATCCACGTCGCGCGAATTCTCGCCCACGATCATGCCCTCGTAAACTTCCGTCTGGGGTTTGACGAACAACTCGCCGCGCTCCTGAAGGTTGAAAATCGAGTAGCCGGTCGCCGTCCCCGGGCGGTCGGCGACGAGGCTGCCGGTGCCGCGTCCATGCATCTCCCCCTGCCACTTCCCCCAGCGCAGGAACAGCGTGTTGAGCAGCCCGGTGCCCTTGGTCTCGGTCAGGAATTCGTTCCGAAACCCGATCAGTCCGCGCGAAGGGATTTCAAATTCCATGCGCACGCGACCGTGGCCGTGATTGATCATCTTCGTCATCTGCCCTTTGCGCCGGCCCATCGCTTCGGTGACGACGCCGATGAACTGATCCGGCACGTCAATCACCGCGAGTTCAATCGGCTCATGCAGCTCGCCGTTGATTTTGCGTGTGACGACCTGCGGGCGGGCGACGTTCAGCTCATAGCCTTCGCGGCGCATCTGTTCGATCAGAATCGCGAGTTGCAGTTCACCGCGCCCGGAAATCTTGAAGCTGTCAGGCGAATCGGTGTCTTCGACGCGGATCGCCACGTTGCCGAGCAACTCCTTATCGAGCCGGGCGCGAATCTGCCGCGAGGTGACGAACCTCCCGTCTTTGCCCGCAAAGGGCGAGGTGTTCACACTGAAAATCATCGAGATCGTCGGCTCATCAACTCTGATGCGCGGCAGCGGGCGCGGATCAATCGCCGAAGTCACCGTGTCGCCGATGTTGATGCCTTCGATGCCCGCCAGCGCGATGATCTCGCCGGCTGAAGCGCTTTCGACCGGGGCCTGCCTGAGCCCTTCGAAGGCGTAGAGTTGTGTGATCTTCGTCTTCTGGAGCGCGCCGTCAATGCCGCAGACGGAGACCTGATCGCCGACCGCGACCGTGCCGTTGACGATCCGCCCGATGGCCAGCCGCCCGACGTACTCGCTGTAATCGAGATTTGCGACGAGTACCTGCAATGGCGCGCTTTCGTTGCCCTGCGGCGCGGGGATCGTGCGGATGATCTCCTCAAAGAGCGGGCGCAGGTTACGGCCATCCTCGTCGAGTTCGTGTTTGGCGATGCCGTCGCGCGAGACCGCGTAGAGGATCGGGAAGTCTATCTGCTCGTCATCCGCGTCGAGGTCAATGAAGAGGTCGTAGACTTCGTTGACGACTTCCTGGGGCCGGGCGTCGTGACGGTCAATCTTGTTGATGACGACAATGGGTTTGAGCTTCAGTTCGAGCGCCTTCGACAGCACGTAGCGCGTCTGCGGCAGCGGGCCTTCCGAGGCGTCAACGAGCAGCAGCACGCCGTCCACCATCGTCAGGACGCGCTCAACCTCGCCGCCGAAGTCGGAATGGCCGGGCGTGTCGAGGATGTTGATTTTCGTCGCGCCGAAATGGACCGAGGTGTTTTTCGCCATGATCGTGATCCCGCGTTCGCGCTCGAGATCCATCGAATCCATGACGCGCTCGGCGACGCGCTCGTTGTCGCGGAACAGCCCCGACTGTCTGAGCATCGCGTCAACGAGTGTTGTCTTGCCGTGATCTACGTGTGCGACGATGGCGATATTGCGGATTTTTTCCCGCGCGGCGGCAGGCAGAGAGTTCTCCTGAGACATACTTCCTTTGCAGTCAGATTGTTGGGATTGAGTAAGTAAGCCTTATGCTAACAGGTGATCCCCGCTTTGTCACTCAGTGAATTAACACGCCGACCCGTTTCGATTAATGTGCGGCCGAACGAAATTCTGATTGCAATCCGGGAACCGGAGTTGTACTATTGTCGTAGTACAATGGTGCAATGAGCGAAGCTTTTCACATCAATGCCGCCGACCCGATGCCGCTCTACGCGCAGCTCGAGCGCGCGATCCGGTTCGCCATCGCGACCGGGAAGCTGCGGGTCGGGGATCAGCTGCCGACGGTGCGGCAGCTGGCGGTGGATTTACGCATTAACGCCAACACCGTCGCGAAGGTTTACGCCGAACTGGAGCGCGCCGGGGTGCTGGAGACGCGTCGCGGCGTCGGCACTTTCGTGTGTGCCCACGACAACGTGATCGGGCGGCGCAGTTTTGCCAGGAAAGTTGACCGCGAGCAGGAGTTGCGCCGGCTCACGGACCGTTTTCTCGCCGAGGCGCTGGCGCATGGCTTTTCGCTCGACGAGGTGGTTGATCACCTCAGGGGCAGGCGCGGCGTCGCCGCAAAGGGCGCAACAAAGGAGAAAAACAATCATGGCTGAAATTACCAATCTCACTACCACCAAAAGCAGCATCCCTTCACCCAGTGCCCCGCGACTGAACATCGTTTCGCTGCTGGTTTTTCTGGGGCCTTTCGCTCTGGGGCTGCTGTCACTGGCCCTCACCAGCGGTAATCCGCTGGGATTGATCATCGGTCTGGTGGTCGGGCTGCTGGCCATGCTGTCGCCGAAAGTCGCCAGGCAGTGGGAGCGCGCGGTAGTGTTGCGGCTGGGGCGTTACGCGGGGTTGCGCGGACCGGGGCTGTTCTGGATCATCCCGCTTATTGATTCGATCCCGGCCTGGATAGATCAGCGCACCATCACGACCAACTTCGCGGCGGAGCAGACGCTGACTTCAGACACCGTCCCGGTCAACGTGGACGCGGTGCTGTTCTGGATGGTTTACGACCCCGAGAAGGCCGCGCTGGAAGTGCAGGACTACGGGCAGGCCGTCAGCTGGGCGGCGCAGACCGCCTTGCGCGACATCATTGGCCGGACTTTCCTGACCGACCTGCTGCGCGGCCGCGAGCGGATCGAAGACGAATTGCAGAAACTGATTGACGAGCGGACGAACCCCTGGGGCGTGACGGTTCAGTCGGTCGAGATGCGCGACGTGATCATTCCCGATGCGCTGCAGGACGCGATGTCGCGTGAAGCCCAGGCTTCGCGCGAAAAGCAGGCGCGGATCATCCTCGGGGAGGCTGAAGTCGAGATTGCCCACCTCTTTGAAAAGGCGGCGCAATCGTACCTCGAAAACCCAACTGCGCTCCACCTGCGCGCGATGAATATGCTTTACGAAGGGCTGAAGGAGAAAGGCGCGCTGATGCTGGTACCCAGCAGTGCGGTTGAATCAATGGGCATGGGCGGGTTGCTTGGCGCGGCGGCGATGCGCCAGCAGGCACTGACTGAAGGGCAGATTGACAAGAAGGCGGAGTAGCCTCAGTACAATGAATCAAGGCCATTCAGTTTTCCCCGGAGAGGTTGAAAAATGCTTCACCAACAAATAAAGAGTGTTGAGACAGGCCGTAACGGGGATGCCACCCCACGGCCTGAAACAACACTCTCTAAGGTGA
>Ga0070741_10001655_pt1 | contig 65575 bp, 60 predicted proteins | sample Coa_R1_4_FD_66440 | JGI IMG/M metagenome (GOLD analysis project Ga0070741, IMG submission 66440) | Surface soil microbial communities from Centralia Pennsylvania, which are recovering from an underground coalmine fire - Coalmine... | ecosystem: Environmental > Terrestrial > Soil > Unclassified ...
GTCACCGAACACTCCATCCAAGGCATCGACACCCCCGCCAGCGCGAAAAGTGTCACCTATGTGTCCGGTACGATTCGTCACCTATGTCTCGGGTCGCTCAGACCGAGACGTCCAGAAAGCGCAAGGTTTCCAGCCTATTAGCGCGATCTTGCGCCTTTCGTCGTTGGCGGCGGTGTGAACCCTTTCACGAACGAGACCGGCACTCGTCCGGTCGATCCTCGCGTCCCTGGGGCTTGGTCACGAGAGAGCCAGCAAGGCGGCCCGCAGTTGGTCGGGCGAGAGCGCAGGCAGGCCGGCCTCGATGGCCGCATGCGTCGTCCGCCAGATCGGCACCGCCGCGGCCAGGACGCGGTGACCCTTGGCGGTCAGGCTCACGCGACGGCTGCGGCGGTCGCGTACGTCGGTTTGAACCTTGACCAGGCCGTCGCGCTCGAGCGGCTTCAGTGCCGCCGTCAGCGTCGTCCGGTCCATGGCCAGCAGCTGCGCCACGGGTCCGATCGCCGGCGGTTCCGGCCGGTTGATCGCCATCAGCAGCGAGAACTGCCCGCTGGTCAGGCCTGTTTGGCGCAGCGCCTCGTCGAAGCGGCGCGCCAGCACGCGTGCGGCGCGCTGCACATGCAGGCACACGCACGTATCGCGCACCTTCAGGGTCGTCGCGAAGGGGACCTTCTTCGACATGCCACAAATATGTTTATATCAACCTATACGTCAAGACGAGCAGAGCAATGCGGGCTCAGGCAAGGGAGATGATCGCCATGGCGAAGGTCAAGCAGCACCTTTGGTTCGCGAAAGACATGGAGGCGGCGGTCCGCTTCTACACCTCGCTCGTTCCGGGCTCGTCGCTGGAATGGATCACGACCATACCGGTCGATACGCCGAGCGGGCCCGCCGGCAGCGTGAAGATCGCGGCGCTCACTATCGGCGACCAGCGCTACATGGCGATCGAGGCGGGCCCGCTCGACCCGTTCAACCACAGCTTCTCCATCATGGTCGAATGCGAGGATCAGGCCGAGATCGACCGGCTCTGGGATGCGCTCAGGCAGGGCGGCACGGCCGAGCGATGCGGCTGGCTCCGTGACCGCTGGGGCCTCTCCTGGCAGATCACGCCCAAGCGGCTGGGCGAGCTGATGAGCGATCCTGACCGGACCAAGGCAAGACGCGTGACAGAGGCCATGCTCAAGATGACCAAGTTCGACATTGCCGGTCTGGAGGCTGCGGCAGGCGGAAGGCCGTAGCGCCAGGAGGTGGCATCATGACCAGGGCGTAGCTGATCCCCAGTCCACTACGAGCGCCTCGCGCGTCCGGTGGCGGAATGCCAGGCGTGCAGACAGAGGCTCAATTACTGTGGCGGCCCGTCCTGCAGATCCTCGCCGCCGGCATAACGCCGCAGGGCCTCGACGCGCGCGGCGATCGACGGGTGGGTGGAGAACAGCCCGCTGACCCGGTTCGCAACCGGGTTCTCGATGAAGAACGCCTCCATGCGCGAGGGCACGTCGAAGGCAGCGTGCTGCTCGATCTTGTGCAGCGCGCGGATGAGCGCATCCGGGTTCTTGGTGAGCTCGGCCGAGCCTGCATCGGCCAGGTACTCGCGCGAGCGCGACAGCGCCAGGCGGATGAGCGTCGAGATGCCCCATGTGATCAGTATGATGGCGATGGCGAGGATGATGGCGATGATGGCGCCACCGCCACCGCTGCTGCGCCGATCCTCGCGGTCGGACGAGGTGCCCCACGGGCCTTCGCCCCTGGAGCGCGGCCCCCATCCGTAAGGGAAGTCCCAGCCGCGGATAACAAGATCGCCGAAGAAGGCAAAGATGCCGGCGAAGATGATGGCGATCACCATCAGCTGCGTGTCGCGGTTGCGGATGTGCGTGAGCTCGTGGGCGAGCACGGCCTCCAGCTCATCCGGCTGCAAGGTGTCGACGAGGCCGCGTGTCACCGCCACCACATAGCGGCCCTCGCGCAGGCCGCTGGCATAGGCGTTGAGCGCTGGCGTCTCCATGATCTGGAGCGCCGGCATCGGCAGGCCGCGCGAGATGCACAGGTTCTCGAGCGCATTGTAGAGCCTGGGCGCCTCCGAGCGCGCCACGCCTCTTGCCCCCGTCGCAGCGCTGATCAGGCCCTGGTGGACGAAATAGGCAATGACGAACCAGAGGAGCGCGGCGCCCATGGCGATCGGCCAGGAGGTGGCGAATTGCCGGGCGGCGCCGGCCACGATCTCCTCGAACGTGCCGCCGAGCAGCGCGCTCCAGATCAGCAGGAGCGAGAACAGCAGCGCGTGCAGAAGCGCCACGAAGCCCGCCAGCAAAAGCACCGAGCGAAGCCGGTTCGCCTGGATGTGTCCGTAGAGGCCGTAGGCGTGGAACATCGTGTGACCGAGGGTTGCGGCCGCGCCTCCTCTCCCCCGCTTGCGGGGAGAGGGTTGGGGTGAGGGGCGGAAGCTGGCGCTGCGGTTTGCGGCGACCCCTCACCCTCGTCCTCTCCCCACTGAAGTGTGGGGAGCGGGAATTGGCCTAGAACTTCACCTGCGGTGCTGCTGTCACGGCCTTGCGCTCGGCGTCGTCGAGGTTGAAGAACTCCTGCGGCGAGAAGCCCATGGACTGGGCGAACAGCACGGCGGGGAAGCTCTCGCGCGTCGCGTTGTACTCGGCCGCCGTGTTGTTGAAGAACCGGCGCGAGGCGGCGATCTTGTTCTCGAGATCGGAAAGCTCGGTTTGCAGCTGCTGGAAGTTCTGGTTGGCCTTCAGGTCGGGATAGGCCTCCGCCAGCGCGAAGAGCTGCCGCAGCGCGCCCTGCAGAGCGCCCTCTGCAGCGGCCTGCGCGGCAGGACCTTGCGCCGAGACGGCCGCGTTGCGCGCCTTGATGACGGCCTCCAGCGTGCCCTTCTCGTGCGCCGCGTAGCCTTTGACCGTCTCGACCAGGTTGGGCACGAGATCATGACGCTGCTTGAGCTGCACATCGATGTCCGAGAAGGCTTGCCGGCAGCGCTGGCGCAAGCTGACGAGCCCATTGTAGGTCATGACCAGCCAAAGCACGGCAATGACGAGAATGGCGATGATCACCCAACCGGCGACGCCCATGGCGGATCTCCTTTCGAGCGCTGTGCCTGCAGGATATGGGACGGCGATGTTTACAGTGCGTTAACCGTTCCACGACGATGGTACCGCAATTGTGCGCGTTGCAAGGCTGGACGATGCCGCCATGGCGACGCTCGAGGGGATTTTCGACGACGGCGAGCTGCCGCTTGCCGATGATACGCGGCGGGCCGCCGAGGCCTGGCTCATCCATCTGGCGCACGAGCGCGGCGCCGCCGCGCTTACCCTGTCCGCCTATGAGCGGGACCTGAGGCAATTCCTCGGGTGGTTGAAGACGACTCTGGGGCACGCGCCCTGCATGGCCGACTTGGCCCGTCTCGATGCCAAGCGCTTCCGCGCCTTCCTGGCATTCCGCCGCCGGGAAGGGGCGGTGAGCCGCTCGCTGGCGCGGACGCTCTCCGCTCTGCGCGGCTTCTTCCGCTGGCTGGAGGCCCAGGAGATCGCCACCAACCGCGGCCTGCTGCAGGTAGCCATGCCGAAGGTGCCGCACGGCATTCCCAAGCCGCTGACCATCGACAATGCTGCCGCGGTGACGGACGGCGGGGCCGCGGCGGAGCAAGATTGGGTCGTGGCGCGCGACACGGCCGTGCTGCTGCTGCTCTACGGCTCGGGCCTGCGCATCTCCGAGGCGCTCATGCTGCAGCGGAAAGACGCCCCCATCCGCGGTCGCGAGGTGCTGCGTATCGCAGGGAAGGGCGGCAAGGAGCGGCTCGTGCCCGTGCTACCGGTCACGCAGGCTGCGATCGCGCGCTACATCGATTTGTACGAACGCGGCGGCGGAAACACCATGCCGGCGGACGGACCGCTCTTCCTCGGTGTGAAGGGAGGGCGCTTGAGCCCACGCATCGTGCAGCTGCTTATGGAGCGCATGCGCGGCGAGCTTGGCCTGCCCGACACGGCGACGCCGCACGCTCTGCGGCACTCCTTTGCCACGCACCTGTTGTCCGCCGGCGCCGATCTGCGGCAGATCCAGGAGCTGTTGGGCCACGCCAGTCTCTCCACGACGCAGGTCTATACCGGCGTCGACCGCGCCCGCCTCCTCGCCGTCTACGACCGCGCCCACCCGCGCGCGTGAGGGACGTCATTCCGGCGGAATGACGTTGGGGAGCCGCCGACGCTACTTGTACGCACTCCTCCCCGTCATGCCCGCCAAGCGAAGCGAGAGCGGGCATCCAGCCGCGGGGTGGCGCACGCATCTGGATTCCCGCCGACGCGCTTCGCGCTTGCGGGAATGACGGCAGGCAGCTGGCCCTGATTGGTCAGCTCTTCAGGCGGTAGCCGGTCTTGAAGATCCACCACACCGCGGCGACGCAGAGCGTCAGGAACACCAGCGTCATCCCCAAGCTCACGACAACGCTGACGTCGGCGATGCCGTAGAAGCTCCAGCGGAACCCGCTGATCAGGTAGACCACCGGGTTGAACAGGGTGATCGTCTGCCAGATGGGCGGCAGCACCTTGATCGAGTAGAAGCTGCCGCCGAGGAACGTCAGCGGCGTGATCACCAGCAGCGGGATCACCTGCAGCTTCTCGAAGCCGTCCGCCCAGATGCCGATCAGGAAGCCGAGCAGGCTGAACGTCACGGCTGTCAGGAAGAGGAAGGCCAGCATCCAGAGCGGGTGCTCGATCCTGAGCGGCACGAACAGGCCGGCAGTGGCCAGCACGATCAGGCCGAGGATGATCGACTTGGTGGCCGCCGCCCCGACGTAGCCGATCACGATCTCGACGAAGGACAGCGGCGCGGAGAGGATCTCGTAGATGGTGCCTACGAACTTCGGGAAGTAGATGCCGAAGGAGGCATTGGCAACGCTTTGCGTCAACAGCATCAACATGGTGAGCCCCGGCACGATAAAGGCGCCGTAGCTCACGCCCTCGATCTCGCTGATGCGCGAGCCGATGGCCGAGCCGAAGACCACGAAGTAGAGCGAGGTCGAGATCACCGGAGAGACGATGCTCTGCATGAGCGTGCGGCGGGTGCGCGCCATCTCCACGTAGTAGATCGCCCGGATCGCGTAGAGATTCATTGCGTCTGCCTCACGAGGTCGACGAAGATGTCCTCGAGCGAGCTTTGCGTCGTGCGCAGGTCCCGGAACCTGATGCCGGCCTGCGCCAGATCGCCGAGCAGCCGGGTGATGCCGGTGCGCTCGCTTTGCGTGTCGTAGCTGTAGACGATCTCGCGGCCGTCCGCGGCGAGCGCGAGGCCGTGGCCGGACAACGCTTCGGGGAGGGCGCTCAGCCGGTCATGCAGCTCGAGGGTGAGGTGCTTCTTGCCCAGCTTGCGCATCAGCTCGGCCTTGGTCTCCACCACCACCAGCTCGCCCTTGTTGATGATGCCGATCCGGTCGGCCATCTCCTCGGCCTCCTCGATGTAATGGGTGGTGAGGATGATGGTGACACCTGAATCGCGCAGGGCCCGCACAAGCCCCCACATATCCTGGCGCAGCTCCACGTCCACGCCGGCAGTGGGCTCGTCGAGAAAGAGGATCTTGGGCTCGTGCGCGAGCGCCTTGGCGATCAGCACCCGGCGCTTCATGCCGCCCGAAAGGGTGATGATCTTGCTGTTCCGCTTGTCCCACAGCGACAGGTCCTTCAGCACCCGGGCGAGGTGCTCCGGACTCGCGGGCTTGCCGAACAGTCCGCGGCTGAAAGCCGTGGTGGTGAGGGGTGTCTCGAAAGCGTCCGTCGTCAGCTCCTGCGGCACAAGGCCGATCAGGGATCGGGCGGCCCGGTAGTCCCGGATGACATCGTGGCCGTCGACCGTGACCGTGCCCTGGCTCGGCTTGACGATGCCGCAGACGATGTTGATCAGCGTCGTCTTGCCGGCACCGTTGGGACCCAGCAGGGCGAAGATCTCTCCCCGGCGGATGTCCAGGTCGATGCCCCCGAGAGCGTGAAAACCCGAGGCGTAGGTCTTGGAGAGACCGGAGATTGAAATGATGGACGGCATGTGGCTCCAGCGGTTGTGCAGGACTGCGGCGCAAGATTCGAGAATTGGGGTGCTCTGCTGCGGGGCAGAAGAGGCGAGGTGATGGCAGCCGGCGCGGGGAAGGTCCAGCTCCTCCGAAAATTGATTGGTGCCCCCATCCAATTTTGCCTATAAATGCGCTCAGGTGCGGCCTCGAGAAGCCGCACGGCGATCCTGAGGAACGGCCCGCGATGGCGCGCATTCTGGAGCTCACGCTGAACGGCCGCACGCGTGCCGACGCCGTGCCGGACAACCGCCTGCTGCTCGACTACCTGCGAGAGACGGTCGGGCTGACGGGCACGAAAACTGGATGCGACGGCGGGGAGTGCGGCGCCTGCACGGTCCTCGTCGACGACCGGCCGACCCTGTCCTGTCTGACCTTGGCCGCGGCCGTGGCCGGCAAGCGCATCGATACCATCGAATCGCTGTCCCACGGCGGCGCGCTGTCGGCCGTGCAGCGCGGCTTCCACGAGAAGCTCGGGTCCCAGTGCGGCTATTGCACGCCGGGGTTCATCATGGCCTCGGCCGGGCTGCTGCGGCGCAACCCGCGCCCCTCGGAACCCGAGATTCGCGCAGCGCTCGGCAGCAACATCTGCCGCTGCACGGGCTACGTGAAGATCATCGAGGCGGTGCGGCATGCCTCCGACCTGCTGGCGCGCGGGGAGGCGCAGAGCCCATGAACGAGAGCGCGCCAATCCGCAGCATCGGCGCCTACGTGCCGATGGTGGATGGGCCCGAGAAGGTGTCGGGCCGGGCCAAATACACGGCCGACCTGATCCAGCCGCAGATGCTGGCCGGCCGCATCTACCGCAGCCCGTACGCTCACGCCGAGATTCTCAACGTGGACACATCGGCGGCGGCGAAAGTGCCTGGCGTCAAGGCCATCGTGACCGGGGCGGACTGCGCCAGAACGTTCGGCGTGTTACCGATCGCCCGCAGCGAGCATCCGCTTGCCCGCGACAAGGTACGCTACAAGGGCGAGCCGGTGGCCGCCGTGGCGGCCATCGATGAGGCAACAGCGGAAAGGGCGATCCGGCTGATCAGGATGGAGGTACGCGAGCTGCCGGCCTATTTCACGGCCGAGGCCGCGCTAGCGCCGGATGCGGTGCCGATCCACGACAAGAAGCCCGGCAACATCGAGCGCGACGTGCTGTTCGAGCTCGGCAGCGTCGCGGAAGGATTTGCGGCCGCCGACCTCGTGCGCGAGGCCGCCTACAATTGCGCCGAGGTGTGCCAGAACCAGATGGAGATGCACGCCGCGGTGGCGGATTACGACGCGCTGCGCGACCGCATCACGGTGCATGCCTCCACCCAGGTGCCCTACTACGTGCACCTGATGCTGGCGCAGATCCTCGACATGGACATGTCGCGGATCCGGGTGGTCAAGCCGTTCGTCGGCGGCGGCTTCGGCTGTCGCACGGAGTGCCTCAACGTCGAGCTGATCGCCGCGCTGCTGGCCCGCCGGGCAGGCGGGGCCGTGCGCATCATGCTGAGCCGCGAGGACACGTTCATCACCCACCGCGGCCGGCCCGAGACCGACATCCGCATGAAGATCGGGTTGACGCGCGCGGGCAAGATCACCGCCGTGGAGTGCGCATGCACGCAGCGCGGCGGCGCACACTCCGGCTACGGCGTCGTCACCATCCTCTACTCGGGATCGATGCTCTACGCCATCTACGACCTGCGCAACGTCAAGTACATCGGCAAACGCGTGCTGACCAACACGCCCCCGTGCGGTGCCTTCCGCGGCCATGGCACCGTCGACGTCCGCTTTGCCTTCGAGAGCCTGCTCGACCAGATGGCGGCAGAGATGGGCCTCGATCCCATGGCGGTGAGGCGCGCCAACTTCCTGAACGCTCCCACGTTCACCGACAATGACCTGATGGTGAACAGCTACGGGCTGCCCGAGTGCATCGACTGGGTGGAGCGCGCGAGCGGCTGGAAGACCAGGAGAGGCACGCTCGGAAGGGGCAAGGGCCTGGGCTTTGCCTGCTCGCACTACATCTCCGGCGCGTCGAAGCCGGTGAACTGGACCGGCGAGCCGCACGCCACCGTGAAACTGAAGCTCGACTTCGACGGCTCCATCGTGGTGCTGACAGGCGCGGCGGACATCGGCCAGGGCTCCTCCACCGTGCTCGTGCAGGCCGTGGCCGAGGTGCTGGGACTCGATATCGGCCGCGTGCGCATCGTCTCCGGCGACAGCGACGTGGTGCCGAAGGACAATGGCTCCTACTCCTCGCGCGTCACCTTCATCGTCGGCAACGCGGCCATCGATGCCGCCAACAAGCTCAAAGCGCTGCTCACGGCCGCCGCGGCCCGCAAGCTGGAGGCCGAGCCCGGCGACATCGAGTGCCTGGGAGAGGTCTACCGCGCCGGCGCTCAGGACAAGGGACTGACCTTCGAGGAGGTCGTCGCCGAGGCGCTCAAGGACAGCGGCACCATCACTGTAACGGGCACCTACTCGACCATCCCCGAGTCGCACGGCGGCAGGAAATACCGCGGCGCGGCCATCGGCGGCACGATGGGCTACAGCTACTCCGCACAGGTCGTCGAGGTGACAGTGGACGAGGAGACCGGCGAGGTGACGGTCGACAGAGTGTGGGTGGCGCACGACTGCGGCAGGGCGCTGAACCGCCTCACCGTCGAGGGCCAGGTGCAGGGCTCGGTGTGGATGGGCATGGGACAGGCCATGAGCGAGGAGGCGGGCTATCACGACGGCCTCCTGGTGACGGCCAACATGCTCGACTATCGCGTGCCCACCATCCAGGACTCACCGCCGATCGAGGTCGGCATTGTCGAGAGCAACGATCCCCATGGGCCGTTCGGGGCCAAGGAGGCGGGCGAGGGCTCGCTGGCGGCCTTCCTGCCGGCGCTGACGAATGCCATCGCCGATGCCACGGGCTTGCGCTTCAACGATCTGCCCGTGACGCCCGACCGGGTGTTTGCGGCGATCGAGAAACGCGAGCGCACGACCTCCGCCAAGCAAAGCGGGGCCAGGTGATGGAGGCGTTGGCCGAACTCCGTCTCGTGCGGCCCGCGTCCCTGGCGGACGCCGTCGCGGCGCGCGCGGCGCACCCCGAAAGCCGGCTTCTGGGCGGTGGCACCGACCTCATCGTCAACCTGCGACGCGGCATCGTCGCTCCGCCCGTTCTCATCGACATGAACGGCGTGGCGGAGCTGCACACACTGCGCGCCGACCGACAATGCCTCGAGATTGGGTCCGCGGTCACGCTGGCCGAACTCGCGCGCGCGCCGGGCATGGTCGAGCATTACCCGGTGGTCGCCCAGGCCGCAGGCTCCATCGCCGGGCCGACGCACCGCAACATGGGCACCGTCGGCGGGAACCTGTGCCTCGACACGCGCTGCATCTTCTACAATCAGAGCCAGTGGTGGCGGCAGGCCAACAACCACTGCCTCAAGACCACCGGCGACATGTGCCACGTGGCGCCGAAGAGCCGCGGCGTATGCTTCGCCACCTTCAGCGGCGACCTGGCGCCGGCGCTGATGACACTCGATGCCGAGGTGGACCTGATCGGCCCGGAGGGCCAGCGCACCCTGCCCTTGCGGCAGCTCTACATCGGCCGTGCGCGTCACGATGGGTCGGGCGAGGGAGACGGCAAGAACTATCTGAGCCTCCGCCAAGGAGAGCTTGTGGCAGGCGTCCGGGCCGGGTTCGTGCCGGGCCTGCGCTCGGCCTACGACAAGATCCGCATCCGCCGCTCGATCGAGTATCCGGTGGCGGGCGTGGCGGTGGCGCTGCGGCGCGAGGGCGACGTCCTTGCCGACCTGCGTGTCGCCATCACCGGCACCAACCCCCGTCCGGTGCTCCTCGAGGGTACCCATGAGCTTTGCGGCGGACCGCTGGACACACGCGTGCTCAAGGGCCTGGACGAGCTGGTCCGCGATCAGATCATGTCGATGAAGACCACCTTCACGCCCGGCCACTACCGCCGACGCGTTGCCGCCGTCCTGGCGCGACGGCTTGTGGTGCGGCTGTTCGACCAGGCGTGAGACGCCGGCTCGGTTCCCGGAAATTCCGGCGGCGAAATGATCGCCGACGGGTCGACCGGTCAGCATGTGCAGGCCGGGCGATACGCAGCCCGACCCACACCGCGAGCGCCGGTACGCGAAACATCTTCCTGCGCCTCGCGCCAGTAAAGCGGGCAAGCCGTTACAAAACCGCCAACAGCGGCTTAATCAATCGTGAGTTCGGCCTTCACCCAGCGCTGGAGGAAGCGGTCGAGCCAGGCATGCACCTTGGGGCCGTGGTGAATGTGGCCCTCGATGTGCTCATGGCGCTCGCGCGCGCCCTTCATGCCGAGCCGCGAGGTGTTGTGGCCGGTCCACCGGTGGACCTGCGCGTAGGTGATCTCGGGGTGGAACTGCACGCCGATCGCCGAGCCGTAACCGAACGCCTGGTTGGGGTAGGCGCCGGTGGATGTGGCGAGAAGCCGCGTGCCGCGCGGCAGCTCGAAGCCCTCGCGATGCCACTGGTAGACATGATCGGGAAACGGCCCGAGACGGATGCCGTCGGCGGTGGTGATGAGCGGGTAGTAGCCGATCTCGGCCAGCTCGTCGGGGTGGAAGCCGACCTTGGCACCCAGGTGGTTGGCGAGCATCTGCGCGCCGAGGCAGATGCCGAGGAACGGCTTCTCCTCCTCGAGCGCCACGCCGATCCACTCGGTCTCCCGGCGAATGAACTCGTCCTTGTCGTTGGCGCTCATGGGGCCGCCGAAAATGACGACGCCGCAATGATGCTCCAGCGTGTCCGGCAGGGCATCGCCGTATCGCGGCTTGCGGATGTCCAATGCGTGGCCGTTGCGGCGAAACCATTGGCCGACGTGGCCGGGGTTCGAATGCTCCTGGTGAAGCACGATGCACACAGGCTTCTTCGCCTGTGGGGCGCGCCACGAAGGCACGCTGACATTGGAGCCGGACTCCTCCGAGCTACCGGCTGACTTCGCCTCGAGCATCGCTTACCCGGCTCCCCGTGGCTTCAGCAACCATCCGACGATGGGAATCACAATTCTATGCGGCAGGATGCGCATCGCCAATGCCAGGACAGGATTGAGGATGCCGGGCACGACCACGCGCCAGCCGAAGGCGAAGCCGCGATAGCCTGCATTCGCCACCGCCTCAGCCGAGGCGGGGACGACGAGATAGCGATAAAGGGCGGTCTCGCTGCCCATCTTGCGGTGAAAGCCGGTGTTGACGGGTCCCGGCGCCAGGGCACAGACCCGGACGCCCTCTCCGGCCGTTTCAGTCGCTACCGCTTCGCTCAAAGACAACACGTAGGCCTTGCTCGCATAGTAAACCGCTTGATAGGGGCCGGGCACGTAGCCCCCTAACGAGGCGAGATTGAGGATTCCGCCGCGGCCGCGCGTGCGCATGCCGGGCAAAAAATGCCGCATCAGCTCGGTGAGGGCGCGCACATTGAGATCGAGGAGCCGCAAGATCGCCTCCGGCGAATGGCTGAGAAAGGGGCCTGCAAGGCCCGTGCCGGCACTGTTGACGAGCACGTCGGCGTAGGCCCGGTGCTCCGCCAGGGCCGCCTCGATCGCGGGGATGGCCTGGGGCGTCGTGACGTCGGCCGGGACCGCGACGGCCTCCACGCCGAAGTCCGCATGGATGCGGTCTGCCGCCTGATGCAGCAGCTCGGGCCGGCGGGCGACCAGAATGAGATCATGTCCGGCTGCGGCGAAGCGGCGCGCCAGCGCGTAGCCGATGCCCTCGGAGGCGCCCGTCACCACCGTCATCGGCTTGAGGCCCTCGTAGGCTGCCAGCGCAGCTGGATCGGGCCGCCACCAGCGCCGGCGCCAGGCTTGGATCAGGGCCTGGCTCACGCGTCGAAGAAGACGGTCTCGCTGCCGCCCTGCAGCCGGATGTCGAAGCGGAAATGGCCGGGCTTGGCCGGCTCAGCCTTGGCGAACAGCGTGCTGCGCCGCTCCGGAGGGACGAGCGCGAGAATCGGGTCAGCGGCGTTGGCCGGCTCGCCGGGGAAGTAGATGCGGGTGAAGAGGCGTTTCAGGAGCCCGCGTGCGAAGATGCCGACATTGAGATGCGGCGCCTGGGTGGCGCCGCCGGGGCCCGGCACGGCGCCGGGCATGATGGTGTCGAACCGGAACATGCCGTCCTTGTCGGTCGGACACCGGCCAAAGCCGCGGAACGAGTTGGAGGTGAGCGGGCGACCGTCTGCGGGATGCGCATAGCGCCCCTGATGATCGGCCTGCCAGACCTCGATGAGTGCGTCGGGCACGACGTTACCCTCGCCGTCGACCACGCGTCCTTCGACGCGAATGTGCGCGCCGGGAATGCCGGGCTCGGCCACCACGGAGGTGGCGATCTCGTGCAGGCCGTAGGCGCCCTGGGTCAGGCCGATGTGCAGGTAGGGCCCGACAGTCTGTGACGGCGTGCGCTCAGGCATGGTCGGGATCCATGGGCGTGGCGTTGCTGCCCCTGAGCACGATGTCGAACTGATAGCCGAGCGCCCACTCGGGCGTGGTCCCCTCCAGGTCGAACTTGCAGATCATGCGCTCGCGCGCGCTCGGGTCGTTCACCGAGTTGAAGATGGGATCGAAGGGAAACAGGGGGTCGCCCGGAAAGTACATCTGCGTGACGAGGCGCGTAAGGAACGACGGCCCGAACAGCGACAGGTGAATGTGGGCGGGGCGCCAGGCGTTGGGATGGTTGCGCCAGGGGTAGGCGCCGGGCTTGATGGTAGTGAACTCATAGCGCCCGCCGGCGTCGGTGACACAGCGCCCGGCGCCGGTGAAGTTGGGATCGAGCGGTGCCGGATGCTGATCCAGCGCGTGCCTGTAGCGGCCGGCGGCATTGCACTGCCAGATCTCGACCAGCGAGTTCGGGACGGGGCGGCCGCCCTCGTCGAGCACCCGGCCGCGAACGATGATGCGCTCGCCCAGCGGCTCGCCGTCGTGCTGGCTGGTGAGATCGGCCTCCTCCGGTTTGACGTCGGAATGGCCGTAGACTGGACCTGTGATCTCGGAGAGCGTCTGCGGAATGATCACCAGCGGCTTCGTCGGCGCGCGCACGCGTGTGCCGCGGTAGTCGGGATGGAGGTAGGGCGGGTCGGATGCGTTACCCGCGCGGGAGTAGGTGTCGCTCATGATGCTCTAACCGCTCCGTCGGCGCCTCGGCCGGTTGGAACCGTATCGCCTGCGGTCCGGACCCCGCTCGGCACCCCGAGCATAGCAGGATTCCGAATTGGTTGGGATAGCTACGATCTGCCCGACGGGGATCCCGTCACACTGCCAGGTACGCTTCCCGCAGAGCGGTATCGACGGCAATCTCCGCCATGCGCCCCTCGTGGCGGATGGCACCCTTCTCGATGATGTAGGCGCGATCGGCGACCGCGCCCGCGAAATGGAGGTTCTGCTCCGACAGCAGCACCGCGATGCCCTCGGCCTTCATGCGCAGGACGGCGGCGGCCATCTCCTCGACGATCACCGGTGCCAGCCCTTCGGAAGGCTCATCCAGCAGCACCGCCTCGGGATTGCCCATGAGGGTGCGGGCGATGGTAAGCATCTGCTGCTCGCCCCCCGACATCTGGCTCGCGCGCCGCGCGCGCATCTCAGCGAGGTTGGGAAAAATCGAGAAGAGCCGCTCCGGCGTCCATGGCACACGAGAGCCCGACTGCGGTGGCTTGGCGCCGACCTCCAGGTTCTCGGTGACGGTGAGGTCCGTGAAGATGCGCCGCTCCTCCGGCACATAGCCGAGGCCGAGGCGGGCGATGCGGTAGCTGGGCAGCGTGCGGATGTCGTGACCGGCGAAGCGCAAGGCACGCGCCTTCGGCGGCACCAGACCCATGACGGCCTTGAGCGTGGTCGACTTGCCGGCGCCGTTGCGCCCCATCAGCGCTACAACCTCCCCGCGCGCCAAACTTAGGGAAACGTCGAAGAGGATCTGCGCCCGGCCATAGGCGGCGCTCAAGCCTTCGACCTCGAGGATGGCGGCCCCGTCCATGCGCTGTCAGCCTGCAGACGCTTTGGCGCGCGAGAGGCCGGCGGCCGTGTCGCTTCCGCCTCCCAGATAGACCTCGCGCACGCGGGCGTCGGCGCGCACCACCTCAGGCACTCCCCTGGCGATGATCTCGCCCCGCACCAGAACGATGATGTCATCGGCGTGGCCGAAGACCGCGTCCATGTCGTGTTCGGTGAAGAGCACGCCGAGCCCGCGCTCGCGTGCCACGTCATGGGTGAGTTCCATCAGCTTGGCCCGCTCCTTGGGAGCCATGCCGGCGGTCGGCTCGTCCATCAAGAGCAGCTTTGGCTCGCCGGCCAGCGCAATGGCGAGCTCCACGCGCTTGACGTCGCCGTAGGCGAGCTCGCTGCACGGACGGTCGGCGTCGGCGCTCATGCCGACGCGCTCGAGCAGGCCGAGCGCCACCCGGCGGTAGAGGCCCGTTGCGCCGGGCCACCATGCGCGCGTGCGTCCGTGCCAGCTGATGAGGGACATCTGCACGTTCTCGGCCACGGTCATGGACACGAACGTCTGCGCCACCTGGAAGGTGCGGCCGACGCCCAGGCGCCAGATGCGCCGCGGCGCCAGTCCCGTGATGTCCAGGCCGGCGAGCAGGATGCGTCCGCGGTCGGGCGGGAGCTGCCCACCCACCATGTTGAAGAGCGTCGACTTGCCGGCGCCGTTGGGCCCAATGACGGCGAGCAGTCTGCCGGCCTCGAGCGCAAACGAAATGTTGCGCGCCGCCGCCACCCCGCCGAACGACTTGTCGAGCCCTTCCACGACGAGCAGGCTCATGCCGTGGCCCTCGCGCGCGAGCGCGCCGGCGCCTCTTGTCCGAAACGCGAGCGAAGGTGCAGCACACCGCCGAGAACCCCGCGCGGAAACGCGAGCACAAGGGCGATGATGGCCAAGCCGAGGAACAGCCGCCAGTGGTCCGTGAGCGGCATGACGAGATCGCGGATGGCGTGGAAGGCAGCGGCTCCTACGAGCGGGCCCATCACCGTCTGCACGCCGCCGAGCAGCGTCATGGCCAGGAAGTCCACCGACATGGAGATCGAGATCAGCGTCGGGTCGATGGAGCCTTTGGCAAAGGCGAAGAGACCGCCGGCGAGGCCCGCGGCGGCGCCAGCGACGGTGAAGGCCAGCCAGCGATGGGTGCGGACGTCGATGCCGACGGCGTCGGCGCGGGCCATCGAGTCGCGCGCCGCACGCAGGGTGTAGCCGAACGGCGCATAGATGCCGCGCCGCAGCAGCACGATGACCGCAGCCGTCACGCACAGGGTCAGATAGTAGTAGACGGTGCGGCCGGCGGCCCAGCGCGACGGCCACACCCCCACCACGCCATTGTCGCCGCCGGTCACCTCCACCCACTGGAAGGCGATGGCGTAGGTGATCTGGGCGAAGGCCAGCGTCAGCATGGCGAGATAGATGCCAGACAGCCGCACAACGAAGAAGCCGAAGAGGCCAGCGCCCAGGCCGGCGAGCAGCGGAGCTGCCACCAGCGCCGGCTCCATCGGCAGGCCGAGCCTCGTGACAATGAGTCCGGCGGCGTAGGCGCCGAGGCCGAAGTAGGCGGCGTGGCCGAAGCTGACGATGCCGCCGACGCCGATCAGGAAGTTCAGGCTGAAGGCAGCAAGCGCGAAGCTCAAGACCTCGATCGCCACCTTGACGGCGTAGGCATCGCCCACAAGCGGCAGGGCGAGCAGCGTCAGCGCGAGCGCGGCGATCGCAAGGTGCTCGGCACGGCCGAATCGCACGAGCCGGACGATACCCTCGGGCAGCACCACGCGGGTCGGGCCCGCCTCGGGGCGGCCCATCAGTCCCCAGGGCCGCACCATCAGCACCAGCGCCATCAGCAGAAACACCAGCACCAGCGTGATCTTCGGGAAGACCAGGATGCCGAAGGCCTGCAGCTGCCCGATCAGCAACGCGGCGAGGAACGCGCCGGACACCGAGCCCATGCCGCCCACCACGGTGACGACAAAGGCCTCCGCGATCACCGAGATATCCATGTGCGGATTGGCGGCAAGCTTGGGCGTCTGCAGGGCCCCGCCCAGCCCCGCCAGCGCCGCGCCCAGGAACAGGGCGCCGGTGAAGAGAAGCGCCTGATTGACGCCGAGCGCGCCCACCATCTCGCGGTCCTGCGTTGCGGCGCGCACCAGCACGCCGAAACGCGTCTTGTGCATCAGCAGCCACAGGAGCCCCAGCACCAGCGGCCCGGTGACGATCAGGAACAGCTCGTAGGCGGGGAAGCGATGGCCCAGGATCTCGACGGCGCCGCGCAGACCGGGCGCCCGCGGCCCCAGCACGTCGAGCGGCCCCCAGATCTGCAGCACCATATCCTGCACCACGAGCACGACGCCGAAGGTGGCGAGCAGCTGGAACAGCTCGGGCGCCGTGTAGATGCGGCGCAGAAGCACGAGCTCCATCGCCACGCCGATCAGCCCGACGCCAACGGCAGCGGCCAGCACGGCGGCGAGGAACATTGGAAAGGTGCTGCTGGCTTCGAGCAGGCGGGGGATCAGGGTCACGCCGAAGTAGGCGCCCAGCATGTAGAACGAGCCGTGCGCGAAATTGACGATGCGCGTCACGCCGAAGACGATCGTCAGCCCCGCCGCGATGATGAAGAGCGACGACGCGCTCGCCAGGCCGTTGAGCGCTTGCACGAGGAGGAAAGACGGATCAGGCAAGCGATGGCCTCGCTGCCTCCCTCTCCCCATGCCTGGAGAGGCATGGGGAGAGGGAGTGCAATTACTCCTTCCGTGCGGCCTTCACCTCGGCGTCGGGGAAGAGGTACTTGGCGCCGTCCTCGTACTTCCAATTCTTCATGGCGCCGCTCTTTCCCTGCCTGGTGGTCTCGCCGACCCAGGCGCCCATGGTCGATTGCTGGTCGAGCGCGCGGATGGCCATGGGGCCGACCGTGGAGGTGAACTTGAAATCGCCCTTGAGGGTGGCGATCAGCTTCTCCGTGTCGGTGGAGCCGGCCTTGTCGAGCAGGTCGCGCATCATGTAGCCGACGGTATAGCCGAGGAACGAGCCCAGCCGCGGCGTGTCGTTGAATTTGGCGCGGTAGGCATCGACGAAGGCCTTGTGCGCCGGCTCGGTGATCTGCTCCCACGGATAGCCGGTGACGATCCAGCCTTCCGGCGCCTCCTCGCCCAGCGGGATCATGTACTCGGGCTCGCCGGTGAGCAGGCTCGCCACCGTGCGCTTCTCGAACAGGCCGCGCGTGTTGCCCTCGCGCACGAAGGTGGTGAGGTCGGCTCCAAACAGCACGTTGAAGATGCCGTCGGGCTTGAGGTTCTCCAGCGCCGCGACGGTGGCGCCGGCGTCGATCTTGCCCAGCGCCGGGTACTGCTCGCCCACGATCTCGGCGTCGGGGGTGGCAGCCTTGATCAGCTTCTTGAAGTTTGCGGCGGCCGACTGGCCGTACTCGTAGTTGGGCGCCACGATCGCCCACTTCTTCACGCCCTTGGCCCTGACCGCCTCGACCAGCATCTTCGTCTGCATGTAGGTCGATGGCCGCACGCGGAAGGTGTAGCGGTTGCCGGACCCCATGGTGATGGCGTCGGTCAGCGGCTCGGTGGCGATGAAGAGCGTCTTCTTCTGGTTGGCGAAGTCGGCGACCGCGAGCCCCACGTTGGACAGGAACGTGCCGGCCAGAAACGAGACGTTCTCGCGCGTGAGCAGCTCCTCCGCCACGCGCACCGCATCGCCCGGCGCCGAGCCGTCATCGCGGAACACGATCTCGAGCTTGCGTCCGCCGAGCACGCCGCCCTTAGCGTTGATCTCGTCCTGCGCCAGCTGCATGCCATTGCGGTAGGGAACCGCGAAGGCGGCGAAGCGGCCGTAGGAATTGAGCTCGCCGACCTTGACGGGCTGGCCCTGGGCCAATGCCGGGACGGGCGCGAAAGCCAAGACGGGTCCAACAAATCCGATCGCCGCCGCGGTCGCCAGAGCGGCACGCCGCGATACGCCTCCAGTAAACATTCCGAGCTCCTTGATGCCGTCAGGCTCCCTATGGAGCCGCCGCGGAAGCTTAGCGACCTCCCCCGATCTCACCAAGCACCTTGGACGGCCGCGCCCTCGTGGTGCGACAAGAGGGATCTGCCCAATATTCAGCCTACGAGACCAACAAAGGGCTCCCGCGCTGGGGCGCGGCCGGCTAGTGGGCGCCTTCGACTTTGATCTTGGCGTCCCTGATCACCTTGCCCCACTTCTCCATCTCGGACTGGATCCGCGCCGCGAATGCGTCGGGCGTGCTGGCGACGACCTCGAAGCCGAGATCGTCCAGGCGCTTCTGCACGTCGGGAAGCGCCACGATCTTGACGATCTCGGCATGCAGCAGGGCGATGATCTCACGTGGCGTGCCCGCGGGCGCCAGGATGCCCGTGAGCGTGGAGGCCTCCTGCCCGGTGACGCCAGCCTCCGCCAGCGTCGGCACGTCGGGCAACGCAGACGACCGCCTCTCCGCCGTCACTGCCAGTGCCCGCAGCAACCCCTCCTTGATCTGGGGCGCCGCCGGCGGCACGGCCGAGAAGGCGACCGGCGTGTGGCCCCCGACGGTGGACTGGATCGCCGGCCCTGCCCCCGTGAACTGCACGGTCGGAAGGTCGAGCCCGTAGGTGATGCGGAAGATCTCGCCCGAAAGATGCGGCGTGCTGCCGACGCCGGGAGCCGCGAAGCTGTACTTGCCCGGGTTGGCCTTGATGAGCTCGATCAGCTCCTTGACGGTCTTGGCCGGCACCGAGGGATGCACCGTTATGACGTTGGGAGACACGGCAACGATGGAGATCGGCGCGAAATCCCTGACGGGGTCGTAGGGCACCTTGGCGAACAGGCTCGGGTTGATGACGAAGCCCGTGCTGACGACCAGCAGTGTGTAACCGTCTGCCGGCGACGCGGCGGCCATGCCCGTTGCCGTGTTGCTCCCGGCGCCCGGCTGGTTGACGACGTAGAACTGCTTGCCGAGGCTCGCCGTCAGCTTGTCGGATACGATGCGGGCGATGACATCGGTCGGGCCGCCGGGCGCGAAGCCCACGATGACGCGCACGGGTCTGTCGGGATAGGTCTCGGCACGAGCCACGCCGGCCAAAGGAAGGGCCGCCAGCGCGATGCAGAACGCAATGCGGACGATCACTCTCAAGGCGTCCTCCACGGCAATTGATTTTTCGGCCATAGTAGCAGCTGACGGCCCTCATCGCGAACCGCCGGACGATCGAACCAGCAGAGGGAAAGAGCCCAACATGTCGGCTGCAGCGCCCGCCAGGAAGAAACTCACCCGCCAGGACCTGCGCGAGGCGGCGGAGAAGTACAAGAACTGGGGCAAGTGGGGAGCCGACGACGAGATCGGCACGCTCAACTACACAAGCCCCGAGGACATCGTCGCCGCGGCCCGGCTCGTGAGGAAGGGCAAGGTGATCTCGCTTGCTCTCAACTACGACGAGAAGGGACCGCAGGGCGCCAGGACCAACTACCCGCCGCTCGGACGCATCAACCCGCTGCACGTCATGCTGCGCACCGGCACGGATGCCTACGCCGGCGTGCTCGACAAGCGCGGGTTGCGCGCCTCCGACGACATGGTGGTGCTGCCCCTGCAAAGCGGCACGCAGTGGGACGGGCTGGGTCACATCTTCTACGAGAACTTCATGTGGAACGGCTACGACTGCCGGGAGGTGACGTCCAACGGCGCGCAGAAGTGCGGCATCGAGAAGACCAAGAGCAAGATGGTCGGCCGCGGCGTGTTCCTCGACGTGGCGCGGGCGCTGGGCAAGGATTGTCTCGAGGACGGCTACGCCATCACCTGCGAGGATCTCGACATGACGGCCCGCAAGCAGAAGGTGGAGCTCAAGCGCGGAGACTTCATCGTCGTGCGCACCGGGCAGCTCGAGAAATGCTTGAAGCGCGGGAGCTGGGACGGCTATCCAGGCGGCGACGCGCCGGGGCTGGCCTTCGAGACGCTAGAGTGGGTGCAGCGCACCGAGCTGGCGGCACTCGCCAGTGATACCTGGGGCGTGGAGGTGCGCCCCAACGAAACGGAGCCCGGCATCACCCAGCCCTGGCACTGGATCACCATCCCGATCATGGGCATGACCATGGGCGAGATCTTCAACGTCAAGGAATTGGCCGAGGACTGTGCGGCAGACGGCGTCTACGAGTATCTGTTCGTGGCGCCGGCGCTTCCCATCACGGGCGCCGTCGGCTCGCCGGTCAACCCGCTGGCGATCAAGTGAAGCGCGTGGAGGGTTGGCGCGGAGAGGTCGGCCTCCCGGCGTCTAACCTCTTGAGTTCGACAGAACGGTAGAAGCGAGGGGTCTGCCCCCCTTTACGGAGCACCTCATGGACACGAAGCAATACCCCGTCACCAGGACCGAGGCGGAGTGGCGCAAGCTGCTGACGCCGGAGCAATACGCGATCATGCGAAGGCACGGCACCGAGCCTCCGGGCAGCTGCGCGCTCAACTACGAGAAGCGGGCCGGCACGTTCCTCTGCGCGGGCTGTGACCAGCCCCTGTTCATGTCGAAGCGGAAGTTCGAGAGCGGCACCGGCTGGCCCTCCTTCAACGATCCCGTTCCGGGCTCCATCGAGACCTCGGTCGACGAAAGCTACGGCATGATCCGCACGGAGGTGCACTGCAGCCGCTGCGGCAGCCACCTGGGCCACGTCTTCGAGGATGGGCCGCCGCCGACCGGGCTGCGCTACTGCATCAACGGCGTCGCCATGAAGTTTCAGCCGGAGTAGATGGGTCGGACGGGCCAGCCAGCTGCCCAAACGCACTCCGAACCGCCAAACTCTCAAAGGGACCGGATGAAACCGACCATTCTCACTTGCGCCGTCACCGGCACTTTCCCCACGCGTGAGCACAACCCGGCACTTCCGGTCACGCCGAAGGAGATTGCGGACGCGTGCATTGGCGCGGCCAAGGCGGGCGCAGCCATCTGTCACATCCACGTGCGCGACCCGGATACCGGGCGTCCCAGTATGAAACTCGAGCACTACCGCGAGGTGGTCGAGCGCATTCGCGGCAGCGGCACGGACCTGATCATCAACCTGACGACAGGACCCGGCGGCCGCTTCCTTCCGAGCGACGACGAGCCGGCGAAGGCCGCGCCGGGCACCCTGCTGACCACGCCGGAGATCCGCACCGCCCACATCGTCGAGCTGAAGCCGGAGATCTGCACGCTCGACCTCAACACGCAGTGGTTCGGCGGCGGCGCGGTGATCAACTCGCCGCGCAGCATCAAGAGGATGGCGGAGATCATCTACGCGGCCGGCTCGAAGCCGGAGTTCGAGCTGTTCAATACCGGCGACGTCATGCTGGCCCATGATCTCATCGCCGACGGCACGCTCAAGACGCCCGCACTGTTCCAGATTGTCACCGGCATCAAGTACGGGCTGGCATCGACGCCGGAGGTGATGAGCCTCATCAAGTCGATGCTGCCTCAGCCCTGCGAATGGGCGGGCTTCGGCGCCGGCAGGCACTCCTTCACGATGCTGGCGCAGGCGTTCATCCTCGGCGGCCACTGCCGCATCGGCATGGAGGACACCGTGCACCTCGCCAGGGGCAAGCCTGCCCCCAGCAATGCTGCGCTCGTCGAAAAAGCGGTGCGCATCATCGAGGACCTCGGCGGCAGCATCGCAACCGTTGCGGAAGCGCGCCGGCTGCTGGGCCTTACGGGGCATTCGCGGTAGCGGCGAAATGACTGCAGCGACGAGCATGGCACCCGGGCGGCGGATGTTGCCCGCGATGCTCAATGCACCGGCCACCCATTATCGACGGGTGGTATCTCCCATCCACTCGTTTTCTGCGTAGTCGATGCAAATATTCTCATGCGCCGCGCCCGATATATCCTCTGTTTAATAACCGAGTCCAAGCATTGCCGGCCCCGCATGTTGCGAATATTCCTGGGGAAAAGCGCCAAGTTAACGCATTCTTAATAAACGAAACATAATCTGCATTAACTATTTGGCATCAAGCGCGACATGCTTTCGGGGGTTCCGGGCTGCCGCCTTTTGCCGGCACTCGAAGGGCGTGCGTCCAAATTCACGCGCCGACTGGACGACAGGGACGGGCGAACACCGACAGGAGAAGGGGCAATGCTGTTCAACAAGAAGTCCGAAGACGAGTTCAGCCACGATTTCTCGCCCAAGCGGCCGGCGGCAGCCGCCGCGCCGGTCGAGCCGATGACGGTTCCTGGGCGCAAGCCGGCGGGCGGGCCCACGCGGTCCGTCATCGACGCGTGGCTGACCATCAGCGGCAACCTCGAGAGCGAGGGCGAGGTGCAGGTCGATGGCACGATCCGCGGCGATATTCATTGCGCCCATCTGACCGTCGGCAGGGACGCGACGGTGGAGGGCAACATCACCGCCGACGAGGTCGTCGTGCGCGGCAACGTCAAGGGCACCATCCGCGCCAACCGGGTGATCCTGCAGGACAGCGCGAATGTCCGCAGCGAGGTCTTCCACAAGAAGCTGGCCATCGAGGAGGGCGCCTGCTTCGAGGGGAATTCGCGCCGCTGCGACGATCCCATGACGGCGCAGATCCCCGACGCCGAGAAGCTGCAGTCGATGGCGGAGGAGATGCAGTCCACGTCGACGGCCAACGGCAAGTACGAGGAGGCCGATGAGGGCGACGTGGCAGCTGCCTAGTGTCCTGATCAGAAACTCTTCCGCATCTGCGGCAAGCTCGGAACGATTTCGCGATCTGAACCACACTAGCCTGGCACCTGCCTGCCCCGGTCCCCCAACCTACGGCGCTTGATCATGCTACCGATGCTGCCGGCGCGTGCGTAACCAGCGATTTGAGATCGACCGAGCTCCGAGCCAGCCCAGCAAGATCCGGGCGCGGCCGGCCAAGACCGGGGATGCGGGCGAACGCCAGCTCCATCGCTTCCGCCGCATCCAGCAGCTCGAGGTCACCGCGGAAGCGCCCGGTCACCTGCAGGCCGAACGGCATGCCCTTGTGGTCAACGCCGCAGGGCAACGAGATGGCAGGGTTGGTGGCGAGCGTAATGAAGTAGGTGAGCGCCAGCCAATGGTAGTAGTTCCGCAGGGGCTTGCCGTCCATTTCGGCGAGGTAGAGCTCCGTCCACGGCCGCGGCGAAACCGGCGTCGTAGGCGACAGCACCAAGTCGTAGTCGCGGAACGTTTCTTGGAAGCGGCGGAATATGCGTGTCTGCTCGGCGTGCCCCCAGGCGGCATCCGCCAGCGACATGGCTGCACCTATCTCGTAGTTGGCGCGGACGTTGGGCCCGAGCGACATAGGATCCTTGGTGTAGGCCGCATGGTAGCGGGTCACGAAGTTGAGCGCCCTGACCGCGTCGAAGCAGCGGTCCGCCTCGCCGAAATCGAACTTGACCTCATCGCAGGCGCGGAACAGGTGGCGCGCCGCAGCCACTCGCTCCCGCATGACGCCGCGGATCTCGCGCCCAACGGGACATTGACCGAAGTCCTCAGTCCAGGCGATGCGTAGGCCGCCGAGGTCGACCGGCCGTGCCGCGGCGAGCCGCTCGGGCGGCAATGCAAACGCCAAAGGCTCGCGGTCGTCCATGCCGACTTGGGCGGCGAACAGGAGCCGTGTGTCGGCCACCGTGCGGCCCATCGGCCCCAGGACCGAGATGGGCGTCCAGCCGAGCGGCCGGAACTCCATCGGCACCACGCCGGGCGACGGGCGCATGCCGACGACACCGCAGTAGGCGGCAGGGATCCGCAACGAGCCGCCGGTGTCGGAGCCCGTGCAGACAGGCAGCATGTCACAGGCCAAGGCGACCGCCGAGCCGCCCGAAGAGCCGCCGGCGTTGAGCGCCGGGTCGAAGGGATTGCCGGTGGCGCCCCATACGGGGTTGCGCGTGTTGGCCCCGGCGCCGAACTCGGGCACGTTGGTCTTGGCGACGACGACGGCGCCGGCCTTGCGCACGTTCGCCACCATGCTGCAATCGCGCGCCGCCATGTTGTCGCGATAGAGCGGCGAGCCGTGGGTCGTCAGCAGCCCCTCCGCATCGTGCAGGTCCTTGATGCCCGTCGGCAGGCCGTGCAGAGGCCCGAGCGGCTCGCCGGCGCGCACCGCGGTCTCTGCCGCTTTCGCCTCCCTGCGCGCGCGGGCATAGGCCGTGGCGCAGATGGCGTTCACGGATGGGTTGAGGACCTCGATGCGGGCAATGGCCGCCTCCAGGAGCTCGACCGGCGAGATCTCCTTGGTGCCGATGCGCCGCCTGAGCTCCACGCTCGACAGCTCCAGCAGTCCCTCGTGCGTGCTCATGAGATCCCTTTCGTCGATGGCTTCGGTCCGCCCCCGTCGTCGGCGCTTCTTCGGGCGGAAAAGAAACACAGGGGGAGGTCTCGTGACCGCCGTTCTCCCCGTGGAGCCAAGCCTCTTTCTTACCGCAGAAAGCTCACGCTACAATCATCGCCCCCGCAGCCCTCCAACCGCCACGGTACATGCGTCCCTCAGCCCCCGTCACCTTCGGCCCCATCAAGGCCCACCCTCCCTACGCGGCGCCTGGCCAGGTCATCGGCCTGCTCGGCGGCTCCTTCAACCCGCCCCATGTGGCGCATCGCATGATCAGCGAGGTGGCGCTCAAACGGCTGGGGCTCGACAAGGTCTGGTGGATCGTCTCGCCGGGAAATCCGCTCAAGAAGCGCTCCGATACGGCGCCGCTGGCGGAGCGGCTGGTGCTGTGCCGGGGAGTGGCCAAGAACCCGCACATCATCATCACCGACTTCGAGGCCGATCTGAAGACACCCTACACGGCCTCGACGCTGGCCTTCCTGAAGGGCCGTTCCCCGCTGGTGCGCTTCGTGTGGATCATGGGCGCCGACAACCTCGCCACCTTCGACCGCTGGCAGCGCTGGCGCGAGATCTTCACCATGGTCCCGATCGTCGTGGTGGACCGGCCTGGCTGGCGCCTGAAGGCCCTGGCCTCAAAGGCAGCCCGCGCTTTCGCGGCCGCCCGCATCCCCGAATCGGAGGCGGCGAGCCTAGCCGCGCGGCCGGCTCCCGCATGGACCTTCCTGACCGGGCCGCTGTCGCACATGTCCTCGACGGCCCTGCGCAACAGATCGCGGCGCCGCGGAGAGCCTGTTGCCAAGAAGACACAAGCCGTCGGCGAGCTGCCCTGGAGCAAGACGCCCGCCGAGGCGAAGTCCGGTCCCGACGGCCTGGCCGGATCGCCGGAGGAGCCTTCGGAACGCCCTTGAAACGGACGGGGACGAACGATTATGTTTTGTGCAGGCGATTCTGTTGCAATGACAGGCGCCTGACGGCGCGGCACCAAGGCCTTCCGGCGTGAGTGTCGTGCGGCTCCCAACGGGTTAGATGGCGAAAGGACAACCAGCACAATATGGCGACCGCACTTGAGGGTGCTCGCAGGAGCACGCCTCCGGCCGAACTCGTGCCCACGCACGACTCGGAAGCCCTCCTCCCCCACATCCTGGCCTGGCTCGACGATGCCAAGGCGGAGAACGTGGTGGCGATCGACATCAGGGGGAAATCTTCCATCGGCGACTACATGGTGATCGCGACGGGGCGCTCAGACCGCCACGTGGGTGCGATCGCCGAGCAGGTCCAGCGCAAATTGAAGGAAGCCGGCCGCGGCCGTGTTCGCATCGAGGGCCAGCAGCAGTGCGACTGGGTCCTGATCGATGCCGGCGACATCATCGTGCATGTGTTCCGGCCCGAGGTGCGCGAGTTCTACAACCTCGAGAGAATGTGGTCGGCCGAGCGTCCGAGCGATCCGACCACGCATTAGAGCCGGCAGCGCCGACGCCTACGTGAGCGGTGCGGCCTCCTCATGAGGCCGAATGCCGGAGGTCGAGGCATGCGTCTCGTCATCGCCGCCGTCGGCCGGCTGAAGGACGGTCCCGAGCGCGAGCTGCTCGCCCGTTATCGCGAGCGCCTTGCGGGCCTGGGCAAGCGGGTCGGACTGAGCCCGGTCGCTTGGCATGAGCTGGCCGAGAGCAAGGCTGCCTCGACCAACAGGCGCTGCGCCGAGGAAGGTGATGGGCTCCTGAAGCTCGCCCGCGACGCCGATGCAATCATCGCGCTCGATCAGCGCGGCAAGGCATTCACCAGCCAAGGTATAGCGCAACTGCTGGCCAGGCTGCGCGACGAGGGGCGAAGCACGCTCGCGATCCTCGTCGGCGGCCCTGATGGGCTGTCACCCGCCGTGCGCGAGGCGGCGCACATCACGCTGTCGCTCGGGGCCATCACCCTGCCCCATGGGCTCGCCCGCATCGTGCTGGCCGAGCAACTCTACCGCGCCGCGACCATCCTGGCAGGGCATCCCTATCACCGGGAGTAGTCTCGCCCCGCAGCGCGGAGCCTGCACCTCAGGCCCCGACCACATGCGCCTGCCGCATTGCCGGCCTCACTTGCTCTCGGCCTCGACTTGGCGCGGCGGATGGCAGGGCTGTGCTTCGATCTCGCAGCGGGTCAGCGTCTGGCCCAGGGTCGTCACGCCGCCTTCCTTGATGGAGGAGCGGGAGCACGTGTAGACGATGTTGCGCGCGTTGGCCAAGTCCATGAACTTCTCGCCGAGATGGAAGCGCACCGTGCCGGCCCAGGCCTCGTTGGCCGCCTTCTTGGCGCCGTCGACCGTCAGGTGCTGATCGCCCACGGCGCGGCGGATGTCGCGGCATCCCGGCGTCTCATCGAAGGTGTCGCGGTGCACGTAGCCGTAGACGCGCGTGGCATCGGGGCGGTTGCGCGCGTAGCTTCTCGGGCGATAGCAGCGGCCGTCGGCCCGGCAGTACACGCGGGCGTAGTGCGGCCGGCCGTTCTGGTGATAGCCGACCAGGCGAAGCTCCCAGTGTCCGTATTCCTGGCTCTGGGCACCTCCTGGCACGAGCATCGTCACCGCGGCAGCAAAAAGCAAAGCTCTGCATTCCATCGGATGGCCTCCCGCACTCGCAGCGCATGCTGGAAGGGATGCTATACAATTCGACGCGCGCCTCAACGCAACCCGGCCCCACTATCCACAGAAGACCCGACGCAAGACGGCACGCCGCTCGCCAATGTGTCGAGAAGTCCGCTCTCGGGCCTGATGGCGTGCGCTGCCTCGAGCACGCCGAGGGCGGCTTTCCGCGTCGAGGCCAACGCCACAGGTTCGAAGAGCAGACTTGCCCACCGCGCGCAGGTGCGCGTGTTGCTGCTCGGCGTGGCTGATGCTTTCATGATCCGACAAGCACCTCGAGGAAACGTTCATGTCTGGTCTCGGCGCCCTGCTCTGGCCGCGCACAGTGGCCCTCATCGGTGCCTCGGCGGACACGGAGAGCCTGCGCGGCAGGATCCTCAACGTGCTGCGTGGCCACGCCTTTGCCGGCACGCTCTATCCGGTGAGCCGCAGCAGCGCCGAGGTAATGGGCCTCAAGGCCTATCCTTCGGTCGCCGACCTGCCGCAGCCTGCCGATCTCGCCGTCATCATCATCCCGGCGCGGCACGTGCCTGAGGAGCTCGAGCGCTGTGGCAAGGCCGGCGTGCGCTCTGCCGTGATCCTGAGCTCCGGGTTCGCCGAGGCCCCGGGCGAAGCCGGCTCCGCCATGCAGAACGAGGTGCGTGCCATTGCCCGGCGCTACAGCATGGCGGTGATGGGTCCCAACTCGGAAGGCTTCGCCAATATTGCCGCCGGCCTGTGTCCCACCTTCAGCCCGGCCATGGAGGCAAGCGGCCGCCCGCTGCTGCCGGCGGGCCGGCCGCGCCGTCAGCTCGCCGTCGCCGCACAGAGCGGCGGCATGGGCTTTGCCTTCTTCGACCATGGCCGCGCCAGGGAGCTGGCCTTCCGCTACATCGTCACCACCGGCAACGAGGCTTGCCTGGAAGCCCTCGACTTCGCCGAGTTCATGCTGGACGAGGGCAAGACCGACGCGCTGCTCCTCCTGCTCGAGGACATCAAGACCGCGGAGACGTTCCGGCGCGTGGCCGAGAAGGCGCTGAAGGCCGGCAAGCCCATCATCGTCAACAAGATCGGGCAATCCGACGCCGGCGTGCGGGCGGCTGCATCGCATACCGCTGCGCTCGCAGGCACGTATGCCGCCTATCGGGCGATGTTCCGGCACTACGGCATCATCGAGGGCGGCGATATCGGCGAGATGGTGGACATCGCCGCGGGCTTTCTCGCCTGGGGAGAGCGGCTTCCCTTGGGACGGCGCGTCGGCATTTGCACCGCCTCCGGCGGAGGCGGCGGCTGGATGGCAGATGCCTGCGCGGCAGCCGGGCTGGACGTGCCGACGCTCGACGCCGCGACGCGCCGACGCATCGATGAGCACCTGCCGTCCTACGGCACGTCGCAGAATCCCGTCGATGCCACGGCGCAGGCTGTGTCCAAGATCGGCTACGCCGGCCTCGCCGAGCTGGTCATCCCCTCGCCCGAGATCGATGGCGTGATCGTGGTCATGACGGGGCGCTCGCCGCATGGGCTGGAGCGCCAGCGCGAGGCGCTGGCCCGCCTCGCCGAGGCGACAGCAAAGCCGATCCTGATGTGGAGCTACACACTGCCCGCGCAGCGGTCGATCGAGATCCTGAGCGAGGCGGGCTTTCCCCTCTACACCGACATCGGCAACTGCGCGCGCACCCTGCGCGCCATGGCGGACTACCAGGCGCTGCGCGAGCGCTTCCTGCGGCCCATCGAAGTGAGGAGCCCATTCACGCCGGACAAGGCCGCCGCGCGGACGGCGCTCGCCTCGGCCGGGACGGCGCTCTGCGAATGGGAGGCGCGGCCGATCCTCACCGCCTACGGCATCGGCAGGAACCCCATCGGCAAGCTGGCAAGCTCGCCCGCAGAGGCCGTCGCTGCGGCGCAGGCGATCGGCGGTGCCGTTGCGCTGAAGGTGCAGTCGCCCGACATCCTGCACAAGACCGAGGCTGGGGCGGTGGCGCTCAACCTCTCCGCCGGCGAGGTTTCGGCGGGCTATGAGCGCGTGCTCGCCAACGCGCGCCGACATGCCCCCGATGCGCGCATCGCGGGCGTGCTGGTGCAGCCGATGGCGCCGCCGGGCCGCGAGGTGATCCTCGGCGTCAAGCGCGACACGACCTTCGGCCCGCTCCTCATGGTGGGGCTGGGCGGCGTTGCGGTCGAGGTGCTCAAGGACGTCGCCCTCGCGCCCGTGCCGCTCGAACCGGCGGACGCTCGGGAGCTGCTGGCTCGGCTCAAGGGCGCCGCCCTGCTCGAAGCCCATCGCGGCGCGCCTGCCGCCGATGTCGATGCGCTCGTCGAGCTGATGGTGCGCCTCGGCCGCTTCGCCGTCGATCATGCCGAGACAGTCGCAGAGATCGATCTCAATCCCGTGCTCGTGCACGCACAGGGCAAGGGCGTGTCAGTCGTCGATGCGCTGATCGTCAAGCGCTAGGCAGCGGAGCGCTTGACTGGGCGGCGATGGCTCCTCAATGTCGCGGCGTCGAAAAAGGCGGACCGGTTTGGTTAGCCCGGTCGCTCCCCGGCATTGGGAGCTCTGGCTGGCGCTCGCGCCAAGTCCCACGGCCTGAACGCCGGCACATCCCGCGCCGGCGACCAAAGGGACGTGGACCATGCAACAGCAAATGTCAGTCGTTACCCTCGGCATCACGGATCTTGCCGCATCGCGCCGCTTCTATTGCGATGGCTTCGGATGGAAGCCGGTGTTCGAGAATGACGAGATCATCTTCTACCAGATGAACGGCTTCGTGCTCGGCACCTGGCTCGCATCGGCCCTGGAGGCCGACATGCGACGCACCGGTTTCACGCGACCCGGGGCCTTCGCCTTGGCCCACAACGTCGCGAGCGCCGACAAGGTGCAGTCCACTTTGGATCGGCTGTCGCGCTTCGGCGGCCGCGTGCTGGTGGGCGCATCGGCGCCGCCGCATGGCGGCCTGCGCGGCTATGTCGCCGATCCCGACGATCACGCCTGGGAGATTGCCTGGAACCCCGCTTGGCCGATAAGCCCCGAAGGTTACGTGAGGTTCGCCGCCTCGTAACCGGGCAGTTGTCGCCCGCTCCGACCGCGTTGCGTTTTTCTCCTCCGCGACCGATCCTCGCAGAAGGAGAGAAACGCACGAGGTGGAGTCATGCGACTCAAAGACAAGACTGCGATCATCGTCGGGGCCGGGCAGAGTCCCGGCGAAGGCATGGGCAACGGGCGCGCCACCGCTCTGCTCTTCGCGCGCGAGGGCGCCAGGGTGCTGGCCCTGGACCACCGGCTGGAGTCGGCGAGAGAGACGGCCGCCCTGATCGCCAAGGAGGGCGGCGCGGCCGTCCCCTTCGAGGCCGATGTGACCAAGGAGGCGACCCTCAAGGCTGCTGTCGACGAGGCGATGAAGCTGTGGGGCCGCGTCGACATCCTGCACAACAACGTCGGCGTCAGTCTCGCGGGAGGCGATGCCACCCCGCTCGAGATCACCGAGGAGGCGTTCGACCGCGTGAACAGCATCAACCTGCGCGGCACCATCATGGCCTGCAAGCACGTGCTGCCGATCATGCGCAAGCAGCAGGCGGGATCGATCATCAACATCTCCTCGGTCGCGGCCCTGTCGGCCAACTATCCGACCGTGGCCTACAAGACCACCAAGGCCGGCATGGTCGCATTCACCGAGCAGATCGCCTGCCAGAACGCCGAGTTCGGCGTGCGCGCCAATGCCATCCTGCCGGGGCTGATGAACACGCCGATGGCGGTGGATACGCGCGCCCGCACCTGGGGCAAGTCGCGGGCCGAGGTGGAGGCGATGCGCAACGCGCGCGTGCCGCTGAGAAAGCGCATGGGCACCGCCTGGGATGTGGCCTACGCCGCGCTGTTCCTGGCCTCCGACGAGGCCAACTTCATCACCGGCATCTCCCTGCTGGTCGACGGCGGCGGCAGCCTGCGCAAGGAGTGATCGGGGCGTAGGGCGCAAGAGGCGAAGCCGTATTGCGCCGTTGCACTTGGATCGGCGCAATACGGCTGGCGCCTATTGCGCCCTACCTTCCGACAGCAGCTCCTGCAGCACCTGCGGCAGGGCGTCCGGGAGGTCCTCGGCGATGAGGCCGAGGCCCAGCCGGTTGGCGCACGCGCCGTGCAGCCAGACGGCCGCACAGGCCGCCTCGAAGGCCGGCGTGTGCTGCGCCAGCAGGCCGACGACGAGGCCTCCCAGCACGTCGCCGGCGCCGGCCGTCGCCAGCCATGGTGGCGCGTTGTCGTTGATGGCGGCGCGGCCGTCGGGAGCCGCGATCACCGTGTCCGGCCCTTTGAGGATCACCACTGCGCCGCTCAGTGCGGCTGCCTGCCGCGTGCGCTCGAGCTTGGAGCCGGGCAGCTGGCCGAACAGGCGCTTGAACTCGCCCTCGTGCGGCGTCATCGCCACCGGCGCCTGGCGTCGCTTGACGGCCGCAAACAACGCTTCTGCACTTGGGCCCGGCTCGGCGCCGCGGACGACGAAGCCGAAACCCGTGGCCCGTACCGGCTGGTCGGACGCCCCCGGCGCGAACGAGGTCAGCGCGTCCGCATCGAGCACCGCGGCTGCAGGCGTTGCCAGCACCGCCAGCACCGTGGCCGCGGTCTGGGCGCCGACGCCCGCCCCAGGCCCGATGAGGACAGCATTGCGCCGCTCATCGCTCAGGAATTCCGAGAGCGCCGCATCGCTGCCGACCGCCTTCACCATCACCGCGGTCAGGTGCGTGGCGTTGACGGCGGTGGCTGTGGCCGAGCCCGCAACCGTGACGAGCCCCGAACCCACGCGCAGCGCGGCACGTGCGCCCATCCGCGCCGCGCCCGTGCATTCCGCGGGCCCGGACACGACGACGGCGTGGCCGCGCGTGTACTTGTGGCCCTCGAGTTTTGGGCTCGGAAAGTGGTCACGCCACCATGCCGGCCGGTTGGCGAAGGTACGCACGCCGATATCCGCGAGGACGCCGTGTGGAGTGCCGATGTCGGCCAGGCGTACGTCTCCGCACAGCGCGCGTCCCGGCAGCAGCAGGTGCCCGGGCTTCAAGCGAAAGAAGGTGACGGTGCATGTCGCCTGCACCACAGGCCCTCCCGCCGACCCCGTGCTGCCGTCCAGGCCGCTCGGCACATCGACAGCGACGACGGGCTTGCCGGACGCGTTGATGGCCGCCACCACCTCGGCCGCCGTACCCTCCAGCGGCCGCGACAGGCCGGCGCCGAACAGCGCGTCGATGACGAGGTCCGCGCCGGCGATGGTCGCAGGCGTCAGCGGCTCCACCGGCTCGCCCCAACGTGACGCCATCTCGGCCGCATCGCCCTTGAGGGCATCGCGGCGCCCGAGAAGGCCGAGGCACACGCGGTATCCCTGCTGGCGTAACAGCCGGGCCGCCACAAAGCCGTCGCCGCCGTTGTTGCCGGGCCCGCACACGACGGCAATCGCGGCTCCGGGGCGGCTCGCCAGCGCGGTGGCAGCCTCCGCCACCGCACGCCCCGCATTCTCCATGAGGGTGAGACCCGGCACGCCGAGCTCGATCGCGCGGGCGTCTGCGCGGCCCATTTCGGCCGCCGTGAGGAGCTCATCGCTTGCCAAGGTGCCTCCTTGCCCTTGGGGCACTCGCCGTTCGGCGTTTCCATTGCTGATGGGTGACTCTACCAAGTGTTGCGTGGCTTGATGAGGCCCACGGCGTTCGGCGCCAATCTAGGCAAAAGCTCAGAAAATAGGCATATTCGCCGCTTGCTCTTGCTGTTTGTTGCCCTGTAGATACGCAGCAACCCTTTGTTGCCCGGGGGTTGGGAGCCGCCAAAGCCTTGGCATGCGGCGTGCTTAATTTCCCGGGGGCGGACAACGGGAACCTCGCCGGCGAGGTTCAAGAAGGTGAAGGCACGCATGAAGAAGATCGAGGCCATCATCAAGCCATTCAAGCTCGACGAGGTGAAAGAGGCGCTGCAGGAGATCGGCCTGCAGGGCATCACTGTCATTGAGGCCAAGGGGTTCGGCCGCCAGAAGGGTCACACCGAGCTCTATCGCGGCGCGGAATACGTGGTGGATTTCTTGCCCAAGGTGAAGCTAGAGGTGGTGCTAGGCGACGAGATGCTTCCCAAGGCACTCGAGGCCATCCAGAAGGCTGCGAAGACGGGCCGCATCGGTGACGGCAAGATCTTCGTATCGTCGGTGGAGGAGGCTATTCGCATCCGTACCGGCGAGACCGGAGCCGATGCCATCTAACGGTCGGGGAAGCCCTTCCAGGGCACCGCGGGGGAAGACAGGGAAGCCGGTATTCAGTTCGCATCGTCAGACCCAGACATGAGGACAGGGGAGTAGCAATGGCAGACAGACCAAAGTCCGTAGGTGACGTGCTCAAGATGATGAAGGACAAGGAAGTGAAGTTCCTTGACCTGAGGTTCACGGACACCAAGGGGAAGATGCAGCACGTCACCGCCGACGGATCGTGCGTCAACGAGGCCATGTTCGCGGAAGGGTATGCCTTCGACGGCTCCTCGATCGCGGGCTGGAAGGGCATCGAAGCCTCCGACATGACCCTGATGCCGGACCCTGCCAGCGCCCACATTGATCCCTTCTTCGCCCAGACAACAATGGCAGTGTTCTGCGACGTGCTCGAGCCGTCGACGGGCGAGATGTACGAGCGCGATCCGCGCTCCATCGCCAAGCGCGCCGAGGCCTATCTCAAGCAGACAGGCATCGGCGACACCGTCGTGTTCGGTCCGGAGGCGGAGTTCTTCATCTTCGACGACGTCCGCTACACGGTCGACCCCTACAATATGGGCTTCAGGCTCGACAGCGCGGAGCTGCCCTCCAACAGCGGCACCGAGTACGAGATGGGCAACCTCGGCCACCGTCCGCGCACCAAGGGCGGCTACTTCCCGGTGCCGCCGGTCGACAGCGCCCAGGACATCCGCTCCGAGATGCTCTCCGTGATGGCCGAGATGGGCGTGGTGGTCGAGAAGCATCACCACGAGGTGGCGTCCGCCCAGCACGAGCTCGGCATCAAGTTCGGACCGATGGTCCAGCTCGCCGATGCCATGCAGATCTACAAATACGTGATCCAGAACGTGGCCCAGGCCTACGGCAAGACCGCGTGCTTCATGCCCAAGCCCGTCTTTGGCGACAACGGCTCGGGCATGCACTGCCACCAGTCGATCTGGAAGGGCTCGACGCCGGTGTTCGCGGGCAACAAGTACGCCGACTTGTCGGATACCTGCCTCAACTACATCGGCGGCATCCTCAAGCACGCCAAGACCATCAACGCCTTCACCAACCCGACCACCAACTCCTACAAGCGACTGGTGCCGGGCTACGAGGCGCCGGTGCTGCTGGCCTACTCGGTGCGCAACCGCTCCGCGTCCTGCCGCATCCCGGTGGTCACCTCGCCGAAGGCCAAGCGCGTCGAGGTACGCTTCCCCGATCCGGCGGCCAATCCCTATCTGGGTTTCGCGGCCATGCTCATGGCCGGCCTCGACGGCATCCAGAACAAGATCAGCCCAGGCGAGTCGGTGGACAAGAACCTCTACGACCTGCCGCCGGAGGAGCTGTCCAAGATCCCGACCGTGTGCGGGTCGCTGCGCGAAGCCCTCGACAACCTCGACAAGAACCGCGACTTCCTCAAGAAGGGCGGCGTCTTCACCGACGACATGATCGACGCCTATCTCGAGCTCAAGATGGCCGAGGTCGAGCGCTTCGAGATGACGCCGCACCCGGTCGAGTTCGACATGTACTACTCGGTCTAGCCGAGCGGCTCACCGGAAGGATGCAGGAAAGAGGAAGGGCGGCTGGCCGGCCGCCCTTCCTCTTTCGCACTTGGCGAGGCCGGCATCGTCGCGCGCGCACGCGGAAAGGGCACGCCACCATGTGTTGGGGGCAAATGGCGGCGAGCCCTCCCTCCCCCGTTCGTGGCCCTTTGGCCGTTTGATAGCCTGCGGGCCGCACCTACAACGGCTGGGCGGGAGATTTCTTCCGATCAGGTTCGTGGCAGTGCAGGCATCAAGTCTGTGGCCGACGTGTCAGGCCATAGATCGCCTGGCCCATGGTGGCGCCGAAGAGGATGATGCAGACCAAACCGAGTGGATACTTCATCACCGAGTTGCCGATCATCATCCAGGCGACCGAGCCGACCACCATCAGCGGGGAGAACACCGCGATGAACCATAGATACCAGCGCGGCATGGCTTCGGCCTGCCGGCGCATCGCCTCCGCCACCCCCATCCTCTCCTGGGCCACCCTCAGGCGGCGCGTGAGCATCCGCACCACCAGGCGGTGGCCTGCGCAGAGCCCCACGAGGGCGGCAAAGGCGACGGCCCACGGCTCTGCCGTCCACTCGCTCGCCTGTCCGTAGACGATGATCATGACCTGCATGCCGATGCCGCCGAAGAGGCCCGCGCCGATCACGAGCCACATCAGTGCGCTTCGCATCCTCTGCTCGGTCGCAGCATCCGGCACCACGTACCCGCGGCCCATCCCGCCATTGGGGTACATGAGGGTTCGCCCCGCCTCGTCGCGCTTGAACATTGCAGCGGTGAGCACGTTCTTGATGGACATGGGTCCGGTCTCCGCGAGGAGGGCGCGGGCGAAACGACGGTCGCCCAGCTGATCGCGGAGAAGCTCGCGCGGGGTCGGCCTCAGCGCAGTTTCCTCAGGAACAGCGCGTGCCCGCGGCACGGCGTTGGAGTTTGCCACGAACGCCGACCAGACCCGCCACTGAGCGTAGCCGTGTCACTACCAGCGGCGATAGCCGAAATGCCGCCAGCCGTAGAACCTGCGACCGTAGCCCCAGTACCTCGGGCGGTACCCCCAATAGGCGTAAGCGGGCCGATAGTACACGCGAGGCACGTAGTAGTAGGCATAGGTTCGCGGGTAGTAGCCGTAATACCCATAGCCATAACCGCATCCGCAGTAACGGCCATAGCAGGCACTGGCTGGTGCACTCCCCATGGCGATGACGGCAAGCAGGAGTGTCGAGCAACCGACGATAAGACGCCTACGCATGAAGGTTCTCCTTCGTGGACGCAATGCGCAAGCTTAAACGTGGCGCTGCGATCGTAGTTCCCGGACCAGCGCCGCTAGTTAATATTGGGCTACCGCCACGGCATGAATGCTCACCGGTGTTCTGTGACGTAAGGCTGACCGCGCTCACGATCGAAGTCGAGACACAGCACCATGACCATTGTGCTGGATGCTCATGGAACGGACTGACGCTCGAGCTCGTGCGCGTTCGGCTCGGCGCAGCATCGGGCACTGGCGCATCGATGACGCTGCAAGCTTGCTGCTCGGGCGTTCCTCCGCAATCCGGCAAGTCTTCGTCTGTCGTCGGCGGCTCTCACGCGCAAGCTGGTTGGCTACCCGCGGAGTATGGCGAGTGCGATGTTCGCGACGACGATCAGGCACAGCAGGATGAGGAGCACCAGAAGGGCGAGAGCCGCCCAAGGCGAGGCCTCAGGATCGTCGTACCTCGGCTCCCTGTCCCGGTCGTGCTGATCGTCCATGGCGGCATTGCCTTCCGCCTGCGCCTGCATCGTAGAAGGTACCATGGGCTTCGGATTGGCCGCCGCAAGCTTGCGGGTTCCGTAGCAATGGAAGCCCGGCTGTTCGATGGCGTTGAAGCCGATCCCCGGGCAACTGAATTGCGCAATTCACGCTCATTCAGGAGATATCCGTCGATCTTCGTATGTTGATTCAACATGAAGGGTCGTAATCTCGCAGGATCGGGCGGACGGTCGAAGAGAACGAGCTCGCCGATGAACCGGGCGTGCGAAACAGCATGCCAACCTCCGGAGATGGCCGGGAGTCAGCGAGAATTGAGCGCCTGCAGCTCTGCTACGTAGCGAACAGGATACTGCGCTGTTATCAGCGGCGTTCGCAAACCGACCGAACCCGCGATTTCGCTCACGAAGTTATTGCAGTTCCGCACCAGCAGCTCATACATCGTCCAAGTCCAGCGCAGCCGCGAGATCTTGCTCACCGCACGATAATATGCGGCCTTGCTGATGGTTATCCGGAAACGAGCATCGGGTCGCCTCGTGAAATCCGAGCGTACCACGCCAACTGACCCTGTAACCGGCATCCCGAACCGACCCCAATAGTCATCGTCGGCGCTCTTGGGCATGAAGCCGGCAACAATGGTCTCCCTAACCTTGCCCGTTGCCTCTACGGCGCCGAGCGTGACGTAGGAGTGGCCAAACCCACCAACCTCGTCGCGTGCCCGAAATTCTACAAAGTACGATCTCGCCTCCCCCGTCACCGCAAGCATGCGAGGCGGATAGGTGCGTTCGTAGTTGGCACTTCCGGCCTGGGCGCAACACGACGAGAAGATCGCCAAGCTCGCCATGAGTGCAATTGCGGGGACGAGGCAGACCATCGTCGCAGCCGATCAATTGGAGGATCACTCAACGTGCATTGGCCGCATACTGCAGATCGTGATTCGCCGCCAGCGATGTTTCCGGAATCCTGGGCGAGCGCGGCGACCAAACACACAACCGGGATGGTCGCGCTCTCGCTTGTGCGCCGGCACCAGAGATCAGCTCTGCCACTCCACGCCCGGCGCGCGTCCGCGTTCTATGGCCCGCGCGATGGAAGCGGCCACGAAATTCACCAGGGCCCTCGGGGCGTGAGAGAGCAGAGGTGGTCCGGTCCCGGCGCTGAGAGTGTAGGGCCCCCAGCCCGAGACCGGTGCGTCAGGCCGCGTGCGTCGGATGCGCGACCCAACATGTGGATCATCGCCCCCTTTCATCGGTGGCGCTGTTCCCGCAGGCACACCCATCAAGTGGCGCCAGGGCCGATCCATGGGCGCTTGCCTCTCAGGCGCGCTTCCCGTATGACGACGCCGCACCTCCCGGAGGGCGCGCTGACTTGATCGAGGCCCGTCAACGGCGGGGTTCAGAAACGGCAAATCGGATCGATGCGCCTCCCAGGCGAGGCGCGAAAGCGGCACGCTCCTGGTAGATTGCTTATAAGGCGTTGATTTCATTGCGAACGGAGAGGTGGCTGAGTGGTTGAAAGCACCGCACTCGAAATGCCGTCGCTTTCGGCCCTAACTATTTGATTTCACGCAATTTTGGTTTTGCAATGAGGTGTGATTCCGGCACTGAAAAACAACGAGAATTTCCGCGGTTTGCAAAACAAATCTGTAGGCGGTGCATCGTGGGCCGGAGCGTCCCGACACATGAAGGGCTGCCATCGTGCTTGGTCGTGTAAAGGCCAAGCCTGACGGTGGCCGCTGAAGAAGCGGCCAGCCTTGACACGCCCTGCGCGCGCCGGCGTCAGCATCCTGCGGTCGGGGCGAGGGAAAGCCTGCGGCGCGGTCGAACTAGGGAAATGATGTGAAGAGGAAAATTGTGCTTGCATCTGGCGCCGCGATTAGAGAACGGAGGAACGGCGCCAAGCCAAAGTGAGGAACTGGATGGCCAGAGGTAGCGCGTCGTTCACAAACGACAACGTGCCACCTGGATCGTAGGTTGGGACAGATCGTCAGCAAGCGGCTCAGTGAGCCTAATGTTCGTCTGACTTACGCCACAGCTTGAAAGCTGACAGAAGCAGAATGACTGCGAGCACAGCGCGGAGGACATCGCTGGGAGCCCAGGCCGAGACGTAGCCACCGATCATAGCGCCGCATATCGATCCTATGCTCATCGGCAGCACAAGAAATCCCAACATGCTACGTGATCGGAAGTGTCCCGTGAGCACATGCCGTGCAACGCCGGCGATGACGATGGGGATGCTGATGAGGACGCTGGCCGTACCGGCGGTCTTGATGTCGGCACCGAAGATGAAGATCAGGATAGGAATGATGAATTCGCCGCCGGCAACGCCAAGCAAGCTACTGATTGCTCCAACGGCGATGCCCGCGACCAGGCCGACAGCCGCCCGAAGGATCTGATCGGGAGGCAAACCGAGTGCCGTCGATCCGGCGAAGCGGGTCTCGATCATGAGTAGGACTGCGACGGCCGCGAGGAGGCTGGCGATGACCAGCATGATGCGGTCCTTGGGAATGCGCGACAGCATGCCGGTTCCGACCCAGGCTGCCGCAATGCCGCTGACCAGCATTGCCGCAATCTCCAATGTAAACGACGCAACGTGCGTCTCGTGGATGAGGCCGAGGCGTGCGACGGCGGCCGTTGCAAGCGTGGCGAGGGTGATGAGCAGATTGATGCGAATGGCACAGTGCGGATAGAGCGCGAAAACGGCGATGAGCAACGGCAGCCGGAACTCTGCGCCGCCCAAACCGATGAGACCGCCGAGCAATGCGACAGCAGCGCCGACGGCGAGCGCGGCAAGCGGCCGCCGGACTGGGTAACTACGCTCACTGGCATGGACGTGGCTCAAGGATAGATCGCGGACTCTTGGCCGAGCGACCGTAACCCGAACGGGCCGAGACCCGCGGCTTCCGGCCAAGCGGGGCTCGGTCGCGCGGCCAGCGCCGGGGCCGCGCGATAGGGCGCGACCCCGGCCGGCATGGCCGGGGGCGGCCCCAAGAAACCAGCGATCACACCCTAAGGGCCGCGCTTCAGGCTGAAGCGTCCGCGCTCAAGCGTCCGGGCGAAGCGCGCCTCGACGGCGAGGTCATCTGGTCGCGCAAGGAGCACGGGCGCTTTCCCGAGATCAAAGAGATCAAGCAACTCGTACGCGATCGAATTGCACTCGGCCGCTCGCTTGGACACTCTGACCATTCCTGACACGTGCTCCGTTGCCAAAGCACGCGTTGCAGCCGCACGTCGAGCAGGAGCAACGTTGGCCTAAGCGGGGCCGCATGTTGCTCGGTCCTCACGGCCCAGGTTGGCCTTTGCCGAGCGACCTATCATTGGAAGAACATTTCTCCATAGTGGGACGCAAGGAACGTGATTCCATTTTTATTTCGTAGGATGGGTTCTCTTAGAAATTTCATCCCACTACATTGCGGGTCCCTTGCAGATTTCAATGAGAGCATGTCGTGCCCATCCGTCTCGCCGCGAATGCGCCGGAGCACCCGGCCAGTCATCTAGCCAGGACCCTTTCGGGCATCGCTCGATTGGAAGACCGCGTTCTGGAGATCGCCCGCGCTGTCTCGGGGGCGGTCGCCTTCTCGACGAGCCTGGGATTGGAAGATCAGGCGGTGCTGCATGCCATCGCCTGCGCGGACGTTGGCGTAGATGTTTTCACGCTGGACACAGGCCGCCATTTTGCCGAAACGCTCGATACCCTCGTACGAACAGAGCAGCGTTACGGCCTACGCATCCGCGTCCTTGCGCCGGAGGCGAACGAACTCGAGGCGCTCGTGGCTCGCGATGGCATCGCGGGGTTCCGCGTCTCTCGTGACGCCCGATTGGCGTGCTGCGAGGTTCGCAAGGTCCGCCCCCTTCGGCGCGGCCTCAAAGGTGCCGCCGCTTGGATCACGGGCCTCAGGCGCGAACAATCGGCCGGCCGCGCGCAGGTTCCCTTCGCGGAGTGGGACAGAGACTACAGTCTCGTAAAAGTCAACCCGATCGCGGATTGGACCAGCGCCCAACTGGAGTCCTACATCGCCGCCAACGACATACCCGTCAATCCACTGCACGAACGGGGCTACCCCTCGATCGGCTGCCAGCCCTGCACGCGGGCCATCCGGCCCGGCGAGGACATCCGCGCCGGGCGCTGGTGGTGGGAGAACGAGGACGGCAAGGAGTGCGGGCTGCACGTGCGGCCCGCCCCCCGGATCGGGGCATCGGCATGACCGCGGCGCTGTCCCATCTCGATCTGCTGGAAGCCGAGAGCATCCACATCTTCCGCGAAGCGGCCGCGCAGTTCCGCAAGCCGGTGCTGCTCTATTCGATCGGCAAGGACTCCACGGTGCTTCTGCATCTGGCGCGCAAGGCGTTTTATCCGGCCAAGCCGCCGTTCCCGCTCCTGCATATCGACACGACTTGGAAGCCGCGCGACATGATCGCCTTCCGCGACCGCGCCGTGCGTGAGCTCGGCCTGGAGCTCATCGTGCACGTCAACGAGCAGGGCCGCGCCCTGGGCATGAACCCCATCGACTTTCCTCCCTCCGTCTATACCGACGTGATGAAGACGCAGGCCCTGCGGCAGGCGCTCGACAAGGGTGGCTTCGATGCAGCCTTCGGCGGTGCCCGGCGTGACGAGGAGGCCTCGCGCGCCAAGGAGCGCATCTTCTCGTTCCGCTCGGAGGGACACCGCTGGGACCCGCGCCGGCAGCGGCCCGAGATGTGGCGGCTGCTGAACGGCCGCCTGGGTCCCGGCGAGACGGCCCGCGTGTTCCCGCTCTCCAATTGGACCGAGAAGGACGTGTGGCGCTACGTCGTGCGCGAGCGCCTCGACGTCGTTCAGCTCTATTTCGCGGCGGAGCGGCCCACGCTCGTTCGCAACGGCAGCCTGCTGGTGCGCGACGACGAGCGCATGGCGCTGCGGCCGGGCGAGAGCATCGAGATGAAGCGGGTGCGGTTCCGCACGCTGGGGTGCTGGCCGCTGACTGCAGCGGTTGAATCCGACGCCGCCGATCTCGACAGCGCCGTGGCAGAGACGCTTGCGGCCCGCGTCTCCGAGCGCCAGGGGCGCCTCATCGATCACGACGAGGCGGGCGCCATGGAGCGCAAGAAGCAGGAAGGATACTTCTGATGACGACTCTGGCCCTGGCTCGCACTCGCGACGCCGAGCGCATCGGTGCGGAGGCCCTGCAGGCGCGGCTCGACGCCAGTGCGCAGGCCGCTCGCACACCAGCGAACCTGGCGACCAGCCTCCACGTGCTCACCTGCGGCTCGGTCGACGACGGCAAATCTACGCTGATCGGCCGCCTGCTGTGGGATACTGAAGGCCTGCACGCCGACCAGCGCGCCAGGCTCGAGCGGTCGCCCAGGACCGCCGCAGGCACGCCCGATTTCAGCCTGCTGGTGGACGGACTTGCTGCAGAGCGCGAGCAGGGCATCACCATCGACATCGCATGGCGCTATCTCGATGCCGGGCCGCGGCGCCTCGTCATCATCGATAGTCCGGGCCACGAGCAGTACACGCGCAACATGGCGACCGGAGCCACGCACGCGGACGTGGCGATCCTGCTCGTCGACGCGCGCAGCGGCGTCAAGGAGCAGACCCGGCGGCATGCGGCGATCCTCGATCTGATGGGCGTGCGGCGGGTCGTGCTCGCCGTCAACAAGATGGACCTCGTCGACTGGTCGCAGGTGCGCTTCGCGGAGATCGGCGGCGAGTTCGAGCGGCTCGCGGCCCGCTTCGGCTTCGAGGACGCGCTGGCGATCCCGGTCTCGGCCGTGCTCGGCGACAACATCGCCCGCCGCTCGGCGGAGACGCCCTGGTACGAGGGGCCTTCGCTGCTGGAGCACCTGGGTGGCATCCCCTCGGGCAGCCTCCGGTCCTTCGGCGACTTCCGCTTTCCGGTCCAGTTCGTCGTGCGCGCCGGCCAGGACTTCCGCGGGCTGGCAGGCACGGTCGCCGCCGGCGGTATCGGCGTGGGCAACGAGATCATCGAGCCCGTCTCGGGACAGAGCGCACGCATCAAGCGCATCGCCACGATGGGTCGCGATCTTCCGCACGCGAGTGATGGGCAGGCGGTCGTCCTGGAGCTCGACGCCGACCTCGATATCTCGCGCGGCGCCGTGCTCACAAAGGTCGGCCAGGAGCCGACGGTCACCCGCAACCTCGACGTGCGGCTGGTCTGGCTTGCCGACGAGGCCTTCGCCGCGGAGCGCGGCTATCTCCTGCGGACCGGCACCGATCTCGTGCCGATCGCAGGGATGGGCGTGCGCGCGCATCTCGACCTGGCGACGCTCGAGGAACGGGCCGCATCGAACTGCGCCGCCAACGATATCGCCCTTGCCCGCATCGAGCTCGGTCGCTCGGCCGCGATCGATCGCTTTGCCGATCACCCGGCAACAGGGAGCTTCATGCTCGTCGACCCGATCAGCGGGGCCTCGGTCGCTGGCGGCGTCGTGGCGGCGACGCGCGCAAGCAAGAGCAAGACTGCAAACAGCCATGGTGCCTTTCGCCTCACACGCGACCTGCTCGCGCGCGGCCTCGGGGCCGATCTGCCCCCGACCGACAGGCGTGCCGATGCGGAGCTGCGCCGGCGGGCCAACGAGGTCGCCATCCTCCTGCGCGCGGCCGGCGTGTCCGTCGAGCTCGAGGATGCGTGGGGCCGCGCCGGCCTGGATGCGGCCACCATCTGGTTGTGGCTGATGGCGGTTCTCTCGTTCGGATTTATCGGCGCGGTGTTGCTGGGGCTCGTTTGATCTGGGCGGAAGCAAGAAGACGGGCATGAGCGCGAATACGGAGCAGACCCCATGAACTTCCAGCAGCTGCGCATCGTGCGCGAGACCGTGCGACGCAACTTCAACCTGACCGAGGTAGCGAACGCGCTGTTCACCTCGCAGTCGGGTGTGAGCAAGCACATCAAGGACCTGGAGGACGAGCTCGGAGTCGAGTTGTTCGTGCGCCGGGGCAAGCGGCTGCTCGGGCTTACCGATCCCGGCAAGGAGCTGATCGAGGTGGTCGAGCGCATCCTGATCGACACGTCCAACATCAAGCGGCTGGGCCAGCAGTTCTCCAACCGCGAGCAGGGCCAGCTGGTGATCGCCACCACGCACACCCAGGCGCGCTACGTCCTGCCCCACGTTGTCGCGAGCTTCCGTACTGCGTTCCCGAAGGTGCGGCTCACCCTGCACCAGGGCAGCCCCACGGAGATCGCCTCGATGCTGAGCGACGGCGACGCCGACATCGGCATCTGCACCGAGACGCTGCGCGACGTGCCGGCCCTCATCACCTTCCCGTTCTACAGCTGGCATCACGGCGTCGTGGTGCCGCGGGGCCATCCCCTCGAAAGCGTGCAGCCGCTGACGCTGGAGGCGATCGCCGAGTGGCCGATAATCACCTATCACGAGGGCTTCACGGGCCGCGGCAATATCAACCGCACCTTTGCCAACGCGGATCTCGCTCCCGACATCGTCATGTCGGCAATGGATACCGACGTGCTCAAAGCGTACGTGGAGCTGGGGCTGGGCGTCGGTATCATCGCCGCCATGGCCTTCGATCCCAAGCGTGACGCGCCGCTAAGGCTGATCGATGCAGGGCACCTGTTCGAGGCCAACACGTCGCTGATCGCGGTGCGGCGCGGCAGCTACCTGCGCAACTACGCCTACCGGTTCATCGAGCTGTGCTCGCCGGCCCTCCCGGAGCGGACGGTGCGGGCAGCCGTCATGGCCGACCAGACGAGGCCCGATGCGGCCGCGCGCCGAGCCTTCGAAGCGCCTCAGCGTTCCAACGGAAAGACTCTCAGCCGGGAAGATGTCAGGCGCACGGGCTGACCTGGCTGCAAGGCGAGGTCGGAGAGGCGCTGGCGCGTCATCTCGACCTCGAAGTGCTGCGGCTCGGCGTGGCCATTGCTGCCGATCAGGCCGGTCAGCTCCACACGCGCGGTGGCGCCGCTCAGGAGTACACGGTTCACCTTGACCGCGATACCTGCCGCGCCGTCGTCCGTGGCGATGTCGAGCTCGTGCGGGCGGGCGAACGCGATCACCTCCTCCCCATCGGATGCGTTGGCTTCCGCCAATGGCACCGCGTCCCGGCCGACGCGCAGGTTCGCACCGTCGACGCGGCCGGTGAACCGGTTGATGGCGCCGAGGAAGCTGTAGGCGAAGGCCGTCGCGGGGCGCTCGTAGACGTCCTGGGCGGAGCCGATCTGCTCGACCCGGCCCTTGTTCATCAGCACGATGCGGTCGGCCACATCGAGCGCCTCGTCCTGGTCGTGGGTGACGAAGATCGAGGTGATGTGCAGTTCGTCGTGCAGGCGGCGAAGCCAGCGGCGCAACTCCTTCCTCACCTTGGCGTCGAGCGCGCCGAAGGGCTCGTCCAGCAACAGCACGCGCGGCTCCACCGCCAGCGCGCGGGCGAGCGCCACGCGCTGGCGCTGGCCGCCGGAGAGCTGCGTCGGATAGCAGTGCGCCAGCCAGCCGAGCTGGACGAGTTCCAGGAGGTCGGTGACGCGGCGCTTGATGTCGGCTTCCTTCGGGCGCTCCCCATGCCGCTTCACGCGCAGTCCGAAGGCAATGTTCTCGAACACGGTCATATGCCGGAACAGGGCATAGTGCTGGAACACGAAGCCGACCTGGCGCTCGCGCACGTCGCGGTTCGATGCGTCCAGCCCGTCGAACAGCACGCGCCCGGAATCGGGGAACTCGAGCCCCGCGATGATGCGCAGCAGGGTGGTCTTGCCGCAGCCGGACGGCCCGAGCAGGGCGATGAGCTGCCCCGTCGGGAAGTCGAGCGAGACGCCGTCGAGCGCCGCGAATCGCCCGAAGGTCTTGCGAATGTCCTGGACGGCGATGCTCATGGCGCCTCGATCTGGTTGTGCAGCGCGGGGGCCTTCCATTCCACGTAGGCCTTGATGACGAGCGTCACAAGGGCCAGGAGCGCCAGCAGCGAGGCGACGGCGAACGCGGCCGCGAACTGGTACTCGTTGTACAGGATCTCCACGTGCAGCGGCATGGTGTTGGTCTGCCCGCGGATGTGCCCGGAGACCACCGACACCGCGCCGAACTCGCCCATGGCGCGGGCGTTGCAGAGGATCACCCCGTACAGCACCGCCCACTTGATGTTGGGCAGCGTCACCTTTCTGAACATCTGCCAGCCCGACGCGCCGAGAACGAGGGCTGCCTCCTCCTCGTCGCGGCCCTGCGTCTGCATCAGCGGGATCAGCTCGCGGGCCACGAACGGGAAGGTCACAAAGATGGTCGCCAGCACAATGCCGGGCACGGCGAAGATGACCTTGATGTCGTGCTCGGAGAGCCAGGGGCCGAGCCAGCCCTGGGCGCCGAACACCAGCATGTAGATGAGGCCGGCGATCACCGGCGAGACCGAGAACGGCAGGTCGATGAAGGTGATGAGAAGCTGCTTGCCGCGGAAGTCGAATTTGGTGATGGCCCAGGCGGCGGCGATGCCAAACACCAGGTTGAGGGGTACGGCGATCGCGGCTGTGAGCAGCGTCAGGCGGATGGCGGAGACCGCGTCCGGCTCCACCAGCGCGGCGATGTAGACGGCCCAGCCGCGCCGAAACGCCTCCACGAACACGGCCACCAGCGGCAGCAGCAGGAACGTCGCGAAGAAGCCGAGCGACAACGCGAGGACCACGCCCTTGACCCATTGGGGGTCGCGCGTCGCCGTGTTGGCCTCGAAGCGCGCCGCCCCGCTGTGCAGCGCGCCGGTTGTTGCGATGGCAGCCATCAGGAGGCCCTCGCCGCGCGCCGGTCGGTCCAGCTCTGCAATCCGTTGATGATGAGCAGCAGTACGAAGGAGGCGACCAGCATCACGGAGGCGACGGCGGTGGCGCCCGCGTAGTCGTACTGCTCGAGCTTGGTGATGATGATGAGCGGTGTGATCTCCGACACCATCGGCAGGTTGCCGGCGATGAAGATCACCGACCCGTACTCCCCAACCGCGCGTGCGAACGCCAGCGCGAAGCCGGTAAGCAGCGCGGGGACGAGCGTCGGCAGCACGACCCGCATTACTGTCTGCCATCGGCCGGCGCCCAGGCTGGCAGCGGCTTCCTCGATCTCCGTGTCGAGATCCTCCAGCACCGGCTGCACCGTCCGCACCACGAACGGCAGGCCGATGAAGACGAGCGCCACCAGTACGCCGAGGGGCGTGAACGCGACCTTGATGCCGAGCGGTTCGAGGTACTGGCCGAGCCAGCCGTTCTTGGCGTAGAGCGCGGTCAGCGCAATGCCGGCGACGGCCGTCGGCAGCGCGAAGGGAAGATCGACCAGGGCGTCGACGATGCGCTTGCCGGGAAAGGTGTAGCGCACCAGCGACCAGGCCAGCATCAGGCCGAAGACCGTGTTGATGGCGGCCGCCAGCAGCGAGGCTCCGAAGGTGAGCTTGTAGGAGGCCACGACCCGGGGCGCCGCCACCGCCTGCCAGAAGGCGTCCAAGGTCAAGGACGCCGTCTTCAAGAACACGGCCGAAAGAGGCACGAGCACCACAAGGGACAGGTACGCGAGGGTGAACCCCAGCGACAACCCGAACCCGGGCAGAACCTTGCGGGTGCTCGCAACGGCCATCAGCGCTTCACGATGATCTGGTCGTAGATGGCGCCATCGGCGAAGTGCTTGGCCTGGACGTCGGCCCAGCCGCCGAGTGCCTCCTCGACAGTGAACGTCTTGATTGCGGGAAAGCGGCCCGGAAACTTCTGCAGCACCTTCTCGTCACGCGGGCGGAAGGCGTGCTTGCCTATGATCTCCTGGCCCTGCGGCGAGAACAGGAACTCGAGGTAGGCGGTGGCGATCTTCCGGCTGCCCTTCTTGTCGACGACCTTCTCGACCACCGCCACGGGCGGCGCCGCCTCGATGCTGAGCGAGGGATAGACGATCTCGAACTTGTCGGCTCCGAGCTCGGTGCCGATGGCAAGCGCCTCGTTCTCGAAGGTCACGAGCACGTCGCCGACATCGCGCTGGGTGAAGGTGGTGGTTGCGCCGCGTCCGCCGCCGTCGAGTACGGGGACGTTGGCGAAGAGTTTCGTCACGAAGTCCCTGGCGGCCGCCTCGTCTTTCGATTTCTGCAGCGCGAAGCCCCAGGCGGCGAGGTAGGTGTAGCGACCGTTGCCGGAGGTCTTGGGGTTGGGCACGATCACCTGCAGGCCGGCTCGCGTCAGGTCGTCCCAATCCTTGATGCCCTTGGGGTTGCCCTTGCGGACGAGGAACACCGTGGTCGTGGTGTAGGGCGTGGCGCCATGCGGGAAGCGCTTGCGCCAGTCCGCGGCGACGTAGCCTCCGCGCTCGACGAGTATGTCGACGTCGGGAGCCTGGTTCATGGTGACGACATCGGCATCGAGGCCGGCGGTGACCGAGAGCGCCTGCTTGCTCGAGCCGCCGTGCGACTGGTTGACGGTGACGGTTTCGCCTGACTTTGCCTTCCAGTCGGCGATGAACGCCGGGTTGATGTCCTTGTAGAGCTCGCGCGACACGTCATAGGAGACATTCAGGATGGTGGTCTGCGCCAGCGCGGCCGCCGGCAGCAGGGCCGTGAGCAGAGAGAATGCGAGTCTCGCGAACAGATGCTTTAGGGGCATGATTTGCTCCAGGGATCAGACGCGCTCAAGCTCGGGCCGCGGGGCCGCGGCCCTAACCAATTCCTTCTGCATTCGATATTCGCGGCGCTGCTAAGCCGGGGCGCGGCTGCCCCTGCGGAGCAGCGCTCCGCGCCTACTTCTTGGCGTAGATCTGATCGAATACGCCTCCATCCGCGAAGTGAGTCTTCTGCGCCTTTTGCCAGCCGCCGAACACGTCATCAATGGTGATGAGCTTCACGTTGACGAACTGCTCGGCGTACTTGGCCAGCACCTGCGGATCGCGCGGACGGTAGAAGTTCCTGCCGGCGATCTCCTGGGCTTCGGGCGTGTTCCAGAACTTGAGGTATTCGGTCGCGACGTCTCGCGTACCGCGCTTGTCGACGACCTTGTCGACCACGGTCACCGGCGGCTCGGCCAGGATCGAGAGGCTCGGCACGACGATCTCGATCTTGTCCTTGCCGAGCTCCTTCTGTGCCAGGAAGGCCTCGTTCTCCCAGGAGATGAAGACGTCACCCAGGCCCCGCTCGACAAACGTGGTCGTGGAACCCCGTGCGCCGGAGTCGAGGACCAGCACGTTCTTGTAGAGCTTGGCGACGAAGTCCTTGGCGGTGGCCTCGCTGCCGCCGGGCTGGGCGAGCGCGTACGCCCAGGCTGCGAGGTAGTTCCAACGGGCACCCCCGGACGTCTTGGGGTTGGGCGTAATGACGCCGACGCCGGGCTTGGCGAGGTCGTTCCAGTCCTTGATGCCCTTGGGATTGCCCTTGCGAACGACGAACACGATGGTCGAGGTGTAGGGCGCGGAGTTGTTGGGCAGGCGCTTCTGCCAATCGGCAGGAATGAGCTTGCCGACCTCGTGCAGCGCGTCGATGTCATAGGCAAGCGCGAGGGTCACCACGTCGGCCTCGAGACCGTCGATGACGGCACGGCCTTGCTTGCTCGATCCACCGTGCGATTGCTTGACCGTGATGTCCTGGCCGGTCTTGGCCTTCCAGTGCTTGACGAAGGCGGCGTTGAAGTCCTGGTAGAGCTCGCGTGTGGGGTCGTAGGAGACGTTGAGCAAGGTGGTCTGGGCTTGCGCGGCAGCAGGAGCGCCGAGCAGCAGCGCGGCGCTGAGGGCCAAGGCGCTGCGGCGGGTGAACGTCATAATCATGGTTGCGACCTCGTTTCTGGCGATGTCGGCAAAGGTTAAGTGGGGCGGCACGTCTTCCGAACCAAGAAGAATTCATGAGCAATCCAGCCTGAGTGCAATTCGGCGAAAGCCTCAAAGTTCCGGTGTGTGTACGAGACAAAGAAGCGGCCCAAGTCTTGTTGAAGACTCGGGCCGAGTTGGAGACGCGCCGGTTGCAGCGTTGGGTAAGCTCGATAGGTCTTCTACAAGTGCCGCTACATCCAGGTCGTCATCAGAATCTGGAGCTCGCGCAGCCGCTCCTCCTGCTCGCGATCGCTGATGTCGGGCTCATCCGGCCAAGCCGGATGAGCCCAGTCGCGCTGGCCGCTGCCCGCGCTCGCCTGTCGGCCTTCGCCGGCCGCGCCAAAAGACAGCGCCCTTGCGAGTCCGGCAGCTAGGCGTTCGAAGAGGTCCGGCACGCCGCTCATGCCGCACCTCGCAGTTCCCGGCCGGGACGCCGTGGAGGGCGGCCGCGGGCGAAGTCGCGAGCAGCGCGCTGAGCAGCCGCCGGAGTGACGAACACGTGACCGTCGAGGGCATCGAAACCCTTGAGCGCCGCGTGAAACCGAAAGCCTCGCTCGCCGTCCAGGCGGACGACGATGCCGGCAACCTCGTCACCGTTGCCATCGATGGTGTATCCTTCAGACATAAGTATCCCGTGCGCCGGCAACGCCGGCGTCCTCTTGCTGTTTGTTGTGCGGGTTCAGTGTCCGGTGCAGGGCACCGGCTGGGTGTCGATCAGCAACGCAGCTGGACTGCGATGGGGCAGCACCAACAGGTCCGATCCGCACTGCGGAGGGGGATACGGTTGCATTGTGTCATGGGCTTCTCCTTCTTCTAGGAGTCCACGAAGACACCTCGTGGCACCTTAGCGTTTGATGACGCGGCGCAAGCTCGTTGCCGAAATCACCGCGATCGGACCTACATGAGCGCCGACGCCATCACCCTATGCGCGCGAGCAGCAACTCCCAACCAACAATTGCTGCAATGCTTATTCGGATGATCGGCAGGGCAGCGACTATCGTTTCGAGCCTCTCAAAGATCCGGACGCGATACTCACGCATCATCCCGCTCCCTTCGATGGCTTGAGACGAGCAGGTGAGGATCGAAACCACCGAGCGACACAGCTTCCGCTTCGAGGCATTCGCCTGCTCGCGCCGCCGATGGGCATTTGGGTTTCATCTTCGCCCATCGCAAGAGCGATCCGCCACGCCGTCGGCATTGGCGTGACCCTGAGATTTCCTTGCATTGCTTATGAGAAGTTCTTGGTTGTCGGCGGTGCCGATATCCCCACGTATAGCGCCATACGCCAACTCCCAGGTCGCACGAGCCGCCGGAGTCATCGCCCCTACAAGGAGCCCCTGCCGAGCCGCCCCCGCGTTCCCAACTTGGGCTTACCCTTAGCGAAAGGATCCCGACATGAGCGTGCAGAGCGCCACCACCGAAGGCCTGCCGTGGGTGAAGGCCAAGCTCAACTACCTGGCTCCGACACAGGAGAGACCGCGCACCTACACCTTCGATCCCCCAGACGGGGCGCCGCAAACTACCGTCGTCAACGATCCGCATGAAGTCGCCATCATCGACGTACGCCGGGCCCTGGCGGATCTGACGCTCGATGAAGAGGGCTTCGGCCTCGTCGAGCACAAGAGCGCCGTTCGCGATTTCTACAATGACGAGGAGGTGAAGCGAGTCTACTACCGCGAGGCCGAGCAGCTCTTGAAGGAGTTGACGGGGGCGTATCGTGTTCATGTATTCGACCATACTGTCAGGCGTCGCGTTCCCGGCGGCGAAGACCGCCGTGCCGATGTACCGCGACAGCCCGTGCCGCGCGTCCACGTCGATCACACCGCCAGGTCGGGGCCTCAGCGGGTACGTGACCTGCTCCCCGACGATGCTGAGCAGCTGTTGCGCGGGCGCGTGCAGATCATCAATCTGTGGCGCCCTATACGTGGGCCGCTGCGCGACGCGCCGCTCGCGGTCTGCGATGCCCAGACGGTGAAAGCCGAGCAGCTCGTTCCCTCCGATCTGGTGTACCGGGACCGCGTGGGGCAGACATACTCGGTGACCTTCGATCCCGAGCACCGCTGGTTTTATGTCCCGCAGATGCGGGCAGACGAGGTTCTGCTGCTCAAATGCTACGACTCAAAGACCGATGGGCGCGCCCGCTTTGCGCCTCATACGGCCTTCACCGATCCCACGACGCCGGCCGACGCTCCTCCGCGCGAGAGCATCGAGCTGAGGACGCTGGTGTTCCATGCCTCGTGAGCATGGAGTTTCGTTGGCAGCCGCAACAACATGACCGCATCTGAAGCAAACGCGGCGCTGCCGGACACCGCTTCACGCTGCGCCCCTAGCCAGCCCGCCATCGCCGACCCGGCAATCCTGCGGGCACGCGGCGTCACCTATCACGAGGCCGCCTCCTGCGAGGTTGAAACGCTCAGCACCGCAACAGCACGAGACGCCCATCCTTGGGCGGACGCGTACCTCCAGCGGCTGGTTGCCTCCGCGGCCGAGCATCTGCGAGCTTGCCGTGCCGCTGATCCGGTTGCGAGCCTTTGCGGACGCCGGGATCGAGGATGCAGCACCGGCTATCGGGCGCGTTCGCCTGCGGTTCGAGCTTGAAAGCCAAGCTGCTCGCGCAGAGCTCGATCGGTTGATCGTTCACGCGGAGCCGGCAATAGCGTTGGAGGCGCGACGATGGAGTGCCGGGATCTCGATCGCTCTCGAGCGCATGCCGCCTCTCGTCACGGATATGTAGGCGAGTGATCCGGCGTCGCGTGCCAATCCACGACATCCTTACGTGCGCACGATCGGACAAGTCTCGTCCTTTGCCCAGTCGGCAAAGCTGAGGTAGTAGACGTGCACGTCCGTGTGTCCTGAGCGCAGGGCGGCGATCGCTGCCAGAGCTGCCCGTCCGCCGCCATCGCAATGCGTGATCAGCCGATCATCGCGTCGCAGGCCAGCGCCCAGCAGGAGCTCTCGCAACTCGCCCGCCGGGCGCAGGTGGCCGGCCGCATCCAGAAGCTCGACGTGCGCGAGATGGACGGCGCCGGGCAGGTGGCCGCCGCGAAGATTGCCGCGCAAATCGTCGCCGACGAACTCCGCGGCTGTGCGCGCATCGAGAACGCGGACCGCGCCGTCGAGACTGTGCCTGACATCCTCGCGCTCAACCAGACGCACGCTGTGCGCTCCAACGCGCGCCATGAACCGGCGCCGGGAGACGGGTCCCGGATCGCCGCTTGTCACCCAGCGCGCGAAGGCATCCTTCAGCGCCGGCCAGCCGCCGTTCACAACCCGTGCGGGCGCACCGAAATGCTGCAAGATGAACCACACGCGCGCCGCCTCGGTCATCCTTCCGTCGTCGTGGATCAGGATGAGCCGCGACCCGTCGATGCCGAGACGGCCGATTTCCTTCTCCCAGAACGCAACGTTCGACAACGATGTTTCGGGGTCTCTGGCGGCGGCCTCCCAACGCTCGATCGGTACGCGAACCGCGACCTCGAGGCGCGCCTTCCGGAACGAGGTTTCACCGCGCACGTCCAGCACCAGGACCGCGTCGGCTTCGGCGATTTCCGACGGCTCAATGATCGGATCGGCGGTGGCCATGAACGCAACTAGCCGCAGGCGATGTTGCGCGATCGCAGGATCGGTTCCCAGGCGCCTGGCCCGCCTTCGTCGCAGCTTTGGCGCAGGTCGTGAAAGTCGCCTCGCCAGTACACCAATGTATCCCCCGCGCTACGATGCCGGCCCGCGACCACGCGGCCTATGACGATGGCGTGCGAATGCCGCTCAATCACCTCCTCCAGCTCGCAGTCGAGGGACGCCAGGGCATCGCAGAGAATCGGGGCGCCGGTGGCCATCGGCTGCCAGCATTCGCCCGCGAACTGCGCCTCTCCCTTGGCATTGCCGTGGCCGCCGAACCGCGCCGCGACATCGGCGTGGTGGGCCGCAAGCACATTAACGCCGAAACATCGACATTGCTCGAGCTCGAGGAGGAGCGAGGAGGTTCGATTGAATGAGATCAGCAGCCGCGGCGCGTCAGCAGATAACGGCACGACCGTTGCCGATGTGAAACCGAGGCGGCGCGGCGCGACGCCGGCGGTGACGACGCTTACACCGCCGGCAAGCTGCCGCATAGCCTGCCGATAGGCGCTCGCGGTGGGCAGCGGAGGCGAGACAACAGCCAATGCGGGTGCGCTGCGCCGGCGGATCGCTTCTGAAACCTTTGGCATGACGCGCACCTCAGCAAACCGCCGCGGCGGAGGGAACCAATATTTTTAGATATGCATTGCACGCAATGTGCTCGTCAGGAATTCGCCGAACAGCCGTGCGTCGACCGGCTACTGGGTCTTGGGACGCTTGGTGGATCGCCAAGGAGCTGGTCGAGGATCCGCTCCTCCAGCTTGCCCAACTCGAGCGAGCCGCGCCGGCGCGGGCGCGGCAGGTCTACGGGGACGTCGAGCGTGATGGCCCCCTCCTCAATCATCACGACGCGGTCCGCAAGGGTAAGCGCTTCGGCGACGTCGTGGGTGACGAGAATGGCGGTGAAGCGCTGATCGAGCCACATGCTCTCGAGCAACCGCTGCATCTCGATGCGAGTCAGCGCATCGAGCGCGCCAAGCGGCTCATCGAGCGCCAGCAGCCCCGGGTGGCTGACGAGCGCGCGAGCGAGCGCAACACGCTGCTTCTGGCCGCCCGACAGCACCGACGGCCATTCGTCCCCGCGCGACTCGAGGCCGACCGACCGCAGGACCTCGCGCGCGCGAGCCACGGAGGCCGGTTTGCCGCGATCACGCCCGGAGCCGACCTCCACGTTCTGCAGCACGCTCGCCCAGGGCAGCAGCCGAGGCTCCTGATACATGATGCGCACCTCGTGCGGACGTGGCTCTGCATCCCTATCGTCGTCCAGCCAGAAACCGCCCGCAGTTGGCCGATCGAGGCCCGCGATAAGGCGCAGCAGGGTGCTCTTGCCGCACCCGCTGCGCCCTACGATCGCCAGGAACTGGCCGGCAGGAACATGCAGGTCGATGCCGCGCAGCACCTGGATGTCGCCAAAGCTCTTGACGAGGCCGCGCACGGTGAGACTTGCGCCTTCGTCGCCCTTCAGGGTCGGTTGACTCTCGACCCTATGCGCTCTGGTGGCGCCGGAAAGGGTCAGCGGCATGGCGGTCATGGGAACTCCCTTCAGCGCTTCTGGAAGGCCGGATGCCAGGCAAGGCACAACCGCTCCAGCAGCCGCACCGAGCTGTCGGCGACCTTGCCGAGCAGCGCGTAGATGACGATGGCAAGAACGACCACGTCGACCAGCATGAACTCGCGCGCATGCATGGCCATGTAGCCGATGCCCGAGTTGGCCGCGATGGTCTCGGCGACGATCAAGGTCAGCCACATAATGCCGAGCGCGTAGCGCACACCGACGAAGATCGACGGCAGGGCGCTCGGCAGGATGACGCGCCGAAACAGGTCCCACGAGCTCATGCCGTAGGAGCGAGCCATTTCCACGAGCTGCGGGTCGACCGTGCGAACGCCATGAAACGTGTTGATGTAGATCGGGAAGAACACGCCGAGCGAGGTGAGGAACAGCTTGGCCCCCTCGTCGATGCCGAACCAGAGAATGACTAGCGGGATCAATGCCAGGTTGGGAATGTTGCGGATCATCTGCAGGGTGGAATCGACCAGCTTCTCGCTGATCTTGGAGAGGCCGTTGGCTAGGCCGAATGCAAAGGCGAGCGTGCCGCCGATCAGGAAGCCCGTGGCCGCACGCTGGAAGCTGACCGCGATGTTGGTCGGCAGCTCACCGTTGAGGGTGAGACGGTAGCCGGCGGCGAGGATAGCGCTCGGCGCAGGCAGGAAATTGGAGGGGATGAGACCCAGCTGCGAGCCGATCTGCCATATGGCCACAATGGCCGTGGGCACGAGCCACTGCGTGAGGTTGGATTGCAGGAAGCGCGCTTTCCATTCCCGACGGATTGATGCCGTGCCGTTGCGCACGACCGGCGTGGCGAGCGCCTGACTGACATCGCTCATGGACGCCTCACGACGCGGCGGCCGCGACACGGATGCCCGTGCCGCCACCAATACCGAACTCGCCGGGCGCCGTGCGGTGCGCACCCTTGACGTCGCGGCCGATGCCCAGCGCGGGAAACAGCAGCTCGGCGACCTGGTAGGCTTCCTCGAGATGCGGGTAGCCCGAGGCGATGACCGTGTCGACGCCGAGCGCCTGGTATTCCCTGAGCCGCGTCGCAATCGTCGCGGGGTCGCCGACGAGCGCCGTGCCCGCGCCGCCGCGGACGAGACCGACGCCCGCCCAGAGGTTGGGGGCGATGATCAGCCTGTCGCGCTTGCCGCCACCGTGTAGGGCGGTCATGCGCTTCTGGCCGACCGAGTCCGACTCCCGGGCGAACTTCCGCTGTGCGGCCGCGATCGCGTCATCTGAGAGATGCCGGATCAGCCTTTCGGCGGCCGCCCAGGCCTCCTCGTCGGTATCGCGCACGATGAGATGGATGCGCAGGCCGAACTTGACCTCGCGGCCGCGCTGTCTTGCGCGCCGGCGCACCGCATCGAGCTTCTCTGCCACCTGATCGAGCGGTTCACCCCAGGTGAGGTAGGTGTCGACAAGCTCTGCCGCGACATCGACGGCCGCGTTCGAGGAGCCGCCGAACCAGATGGGCGGCGGCGATTGCACTGGCGGGAAGTTGAGCTGCGCCCCCTGCACCTTGACGTACTTGCCCGAGAAGCTGACCGTCTCGCTCTGCAGCAGCCGGCGATAGACCCCCAGGAACTCGGAGGCATGGGCGTAGCGTTCGTCGTGATCGAGGAAGATGCCGTCGCCGGCAAGCTCGGCGGGGTTGCCGCCCGCGACGACGTTGACGAGGAACCGCCCGTTGCTGATGCGGTCGAGGGCGGCAGACTGGCGCGCGGCGAACGCTGGCGAGGAGACGCCGGGCCGCAGCGCCACCAAGAACCGCAAGCGCTTCGTCAGCGGCGCCAGCGCGGCCGCGGTGATCCATGGATCGTCGCAACCCTTACCCGTCGGAATGAGCACGCCCTGATAGCCCAGCCGATCGACGGCCTGGGCGATCTCTTTCAGATACTCGAAGTCGGCGGGGCGATGTCCCTTCTCGGTGCCGAGATAGGAGCCGTCGCCGCTGACGGGGATGAACCAGAACAGATCGAGCGGCTTGACTTGCGCGGTCATGATGCTTCCCAGGGCTGTGGCGGGACGAGGACTCAGGCTGCCGGCTTCCACTTCCAGACGATGTCGCGCACGGCGATCGGCTTCGGGATCAGGCCCAGCTTGTGGTAGCGGTCAGCGATGATCTGCTGATTGGTGGCGACATCCTCCGTCACCGGTGTCACGCCGAACCAGCTGCGGTCGATGGCGAGCTTCAGGGCTTCGACTTCCACGCCTGTGGCCGTATGCAGGCTGCTCACGACCTCGCCGCGGTTGGTCTCGCCCCACCTCGAGGCCTTGGCGAACTCGGCGTTGAGCAGCGCCACGGTGTCTGGATTCTTGGACGTGAAGTCGCGGTTGGCGATGTAGAAGGCGCTGGTCTTGTGCACGTTGCCAGCGAAGGCCAGCACGCGCGCCTTGAGCGCAATCTCTGCACGCGCAAGGAACGGGTCCCAGATGCTCCAGGCATCGATGGCGCCGCGTTGGAAGGCGGCGAGCGCGTCGGCCGGGGGCAGATAGACGAGGGTCACGTCGGAGAAGGCGAGTCCCGCCTTCTCCAGTGCTGCGATCGCCGTGTTGTGGGCGCTAGACGCCTTGCCAACCCCGATCTTCTTGCCCTTGAGGTCGGCCAGCGTCTTGAGGGGCGAGCCCGTTGGAACAACGATGCCCTCGTTGCGCCCGCTGAGCGGCAACGCTGCCACGTAGAGTAGATTGGCGCTCGCGGCCTGGGCGAAGATCGGAGGTGAGTCCCCCACATAGCCGTAGTCGATGTTGCCGGTGTTGAGCGCTTCGAGCAGCGGCGGCCCGAACTGGAACTCGACCCACTTCACTTCGATGCCGAGTGGCTTGAAGACCGCCTCGAGCGTGCCGCGCTGCTTCACGGCCGGGAAAATGCCCGCCTTCTGCCAGCCGAGGCGTACCTCCTTCAGGCCGCCCTGGGCGCTGGCGGACCGGGCGAAAGGAATCCCGGCGGCAATTGCAGCGAAAGACAACAAGGCTCCGCGTCTGGTTGGCATCGCGCACTCCTGCTCATGATCGATGACGTCGCGTCCCTCAAGATGGGTCGCGCGGGCATCCGTTGACGACGACAACAGCAGGCGCCGATGTCACTGGGAACGAAGAATTTCTGCTTTGCATTCCAAGCAGCGAGCGACCGCGAAGCGCGGAATATCCTTATCGAAAACAAATCGTAGGGCCGGGGTGCGCGCTCGGTATGCTCCCGCGCTCAAGGGATGCCACGCGTGTCATGAGACCGCTCCGTTTCACCGACGAGATCCGTGATGAGTGTTATTCGGCGAGCGATCAGCCTCTTGCGCACTGCGCCCTCTACATCCACACCGCCTCGAGACGAAGGGAGACAGCCCGTGACCGACAAACCGCAACGGCCCGAGACCATCGTTCTGCACGGCGGCTGGCGCGCCGATCCGGCCACGGGAGCGGTCGCGGTGCCGATCTACCAGACCACCTCCTACCAGTTTCGCGACACCGAGCACGCCGAGAACCTGTTCGCGCTGAAGGAGCTCGGCAACATCTACACGCGCATCATGAATCCGACCACCGACGTGCTGGAGAAGCGCGTTGCTGCCATTGAAGGCGGTGCCGCGGCACTCGCGCTCGCGTCGGGACAGGCGGCGTCGGCGTTCGCGGTTCAGAACCTCGCCCGTGCCGGCGACAATATCGTGAGCTCCACCGATCTCTACGGCGGCACCTGGAACCTGTTCGCCAACACGCTCAAGGACCAGGGCATCGAGGTGCGCTTCGTCGATCCCGAGGACTCCGAGGCTTTTCAGCGCGCCACCGACAATCGAACGCGGGCGTACTATGCCGAGACCCTGCCGAACCCGAAGCTGACGGCGTTCCCGATCGCCGAGGTTGCCGCCATCGGCCGCGGCCTCGGCATTCCACTCATCGTCGACAACACGGCGGCCCCCATTCTTGCCAAGCCAATCGCGCATGGTGCGGCGATCGTGGTCTATTCGACCACCAAGTACCTGGGCGGGCATGGCACCTCCATCGGCGGCCTGATCGTGGATGGCGGCAACTTCGATTGGTCGGCGCACCGCGAGCGCCAGCCAGCACTCAACACGCCGGACACCAGCTACCACGGCGCGATCTGGGCGGAGGCGGCCAAGCCTCTGGGGCCCATTGCCTACATCCTCAAGGCGCGCGTGACGCTGTTGCGCGATCTCGGCGCCGCGCTGTCGCCCTTCAACGCCTTCCTGACCCTGCAGGGCATCGAGACCCTGCCGTTGCGCATCGCCAGGCACTCGGAGAACGCAAGCGCGGTGGCCGCATGGCTCTCGAAGCGGGCCGAGGTGACACGCGTCATCCACCCATCGTTCCAGCAGGGCGCTGCGCGCGAGCGGGCCGACAGGTACCTGAAGGGCGGCTATGGCGGCTTGGTCGGCTTCGAGCTCGCCGGCGGACGAGAGGCCGGCCGGCGCTTCATCGACAGCTTGCAGCTCTTCTACCACGTCGCCAACATCGGCGACGCCCGCAGCCTGGCCATCCATCCCGCCACCACCACGCACTCACAGCTCGACGCCGAGGAGCAGGCGGCAACCGGCGTCTCCGATGGCTACGTGCGGCTCTCCGTCGGCATCGAGCATATAGACGACATCGTCGCCGATCTGGGACGCGCTTTGACCTCCATCGGCTCTCTCGCACGCGCCGCGTGAGCTAACGCCCGCTCCGCCACGCGGTGCTCATTGAGCCAATGAGCCAATGAGGCCTACGCTATCGAGGGCGCCGCGACTTGGCCACGGCGCCCTCGTCATCATCCGTTTCGGCGATTAGAGCGCCGGCACTTTCCAGACGATCTCGCGCGGGTCGACCTTTTTCGGCACGATTCCCAGCTCATGGAATGATGCAGCCAGCTCCTGCTGCGAGCGGATATGCGACTCGGTGATGGGCCCCCAGGCGTACTGCGCCCGCTTGAACGCGGCCTGGATCGGCTGCAGCTCGACGCCGGTTTCCTTGGCGTAGAACTCCGCGAACTCCGCGCGGTGGTCGCCGGCCCAGGCGACAAGCTTTCCAAGCTCCTCCAGCGCGGCGGTGAGCACGGCCGGATAGGACTCGGCGAACGCGCGGTTGGCCAGGTAGTAGGAGTGGCTGACAAGATGCGGCGCCGTGCTGTCGATGAGCACCCGCGCGTTGTATTTTTGCTCGGCGATGGCGAAATAAGGGTCCCACACCGTCCAGGCGTCGATGCGGCCGCCGTTGAAGGCCGCGGTTGCATCGGCCGGCGCCAGATAGAGCTCTTGGATGTCCTTGGGGGACAGGCCGACATGGACCAGCGCCCGGACCGTCAACGCATGCGAGCTCGAGCCCTTGCCGAAGGCGACGCGCTTGCCTTTCAAATCCGCGACGGTTTTGATCGGAGAGTTCCCGGGCACCAGGATGGCGTTCTGCGAGGCCGGCGTCGTCGCCGCGTAGACCAGCTTGGCGCCGGCGGCCTGCGCAAAGATCGGCGGCGTATCGCCAACCGCGCCGATGTCCACCGCACCCAACCCGAGCCCCTCCAAGAGCGGCGGCCCGAACTGGAACTCCGCCCACTTGACGGTCTCGACCCCGAGTGGCTTCAGGCGCTTCTCGAACACCTCCTTGTGCTTGGCCAACACCAGGATTGCGGAGCCCTTCTGCCAGCCGATCTTGAACTCCTTCGGCACGGGCGTGGATGCATGCGTCAGGATGGCGGGAAAGCCTGCTGCGCCAGCGGCTGCAGCCGCGGATTGGAGGAATTGTCTGCGCGAGTGGCCGGTCATGGTTATGCTCCCGAAGAGCCGATGAATGCGACGCAAGAAGGCATAGGCATGCGCTTTCGGGCACCCAACCAATTATTTGCGCATTGCTTATCTAGGCTGGCAGGATGAGTCCCGCCACCCGCAAGAGACGCTCTCGCCAAAGCCCGTGTGCCCCATCACGACTATACACGGGCGCGAAGCCATACGTGCTTGAGGTGGGACGACGTTGCGTTAGCAAATTTTGGAGGGCATGGCAGACGCGCTTCGGTAGCGCCGCGGGGGTGGTGGCCGGCCAATGTCTGCATATGGCCGTGTGCCGCGAGGGCGCGAACCATCAGGGATGGGAGTATCTCACCCAGACAATTGTCGATAGGTCTGGAGGCTTGGCCGGGTAACCGGCCGGGTCGGAGCCCTGCGACAAAGGCAGCCTTGAGCCGCGGGCCGTAACGCGAGTGAAGCCCGAGCAGGCCTCGAAAGTGACAAGGCGGATGCCGACCGTCCGGCCGTTTGGGGAGCGCAGCACAAGCGGGGAAGCAATCGACACGGGCACCCGTTCGATCTGTCGGGGTAGTGGGCGCGGCTCGTCGGAAAGGTGGTTCGTGGTTGCAGGGGGAGACCCGTCAGTGGCGAGGGTAGCGGACTCGACGTCGCCTTGGGGTGGATGGTCACGGCCGGAGTTTTCCGCACCGTCCTGTGGTGGCAGGTAACGGGGGTCCAACTGAGTTGCTGCGCACGGTCCGACCCTCCCTGAAGTTAGCGGGACAGACCGCGATCGCGCTGCATGCCGAGCTGCCATGAGACGCCCATGCCGCGGACGATGCCGACGACCTCGCGGCCGCGGTGGCGTTCCAGGATGGCCCGCCAGGGGACCAGCGTGAAGTGCTGGTCCCGCTGGATCACCGCGAACTTGCCGCTGGCAAGGGTGATGGCGCGGCGGTAGGTACCCCGAACGACCGAACCATCGCGTGCCGGAACGTACGTCCTGCTGTCGCTGCTCTTGCCTGCAAGGTGGGCTCCAACGCGGTCCAGCTCGCGCCGCTGGAGGGTGGCCAGCAGGTCGGGCTGGTACTGGATGCCGCCGTCGTCGCGCCGCTTGGCCAAGCTGTGGCCGATGAGCTGCTGCTGGCGCTGCTCCAGGGTATCTTGGACCTTGAGGCCGAAGCCCATCGGCGCGGTCTCGACGCGATGCCGCCCGACCAGCTGGCGATCGAGCCAAGTGGCGGCCTCGGCCGTGATCTGGCGATCGAGGGCGACGGCCGAGTGCATCTCGACAACGAGCGCGCGGGCCTTCTGCTCGTCGTAGGCCGCCGCCCGTTCGAGGAAGTCGGGCGGGATGTCCCAATGGTCGGCGTCGAAGCGGCCGACAATGCCCGCCCGCCGCAGGGCTTCGAGACGCCTCACGTGGGCCTCGATGTGGCCCTCGATGTCCCCGCCCGGGATGCGCCCCGTCATCCGGGCGAACTCGTAGTGCTCCTGGGGCTCGTAGAACCCGTCGTTGCGGGCGGCGTAGGCGGCGATGGTCTTGTCCACCGATCGGGCGGAAGGCTCTCGGCCGACGGTCAGGATGGCGCCGATCCGGGCCTCATCGGGCACCAGCGTGGCATCCAATTCGACGTAGTGGACCCGGGCGTCGACCCCATCGATGACCAGGTAGGCCTTGTCGCCCAGCCCGTCGCCGGCGAGGCCCCTGCCCACGACATGGCCGGTGACCGGTGACCGCGGCACATCACGGTGGATCCTATAGTTGGCAACGGCGCGGTGGGCGGCCTCCTCACCCAACGCATCCCGCATGATGTTGAGGGTGTCGATACGCTCGCCGAGCTGCATGAGCATCGGCTTCAGCTGGGGCGACAGGTTCCAGACCCCAGGCTCCACGGGGGTCGCCAGCTGCATGGCCTCGAGCTTCTCGAGGCGGGCAATCAACAGGTGCCGGTTGACCCGCATCAGATAGCTCTGGCCCGGACTGATGCGCAGGTCGACCTGGCCGTCCTGGGCTTCATCCAGGAGCGTCCGGTCGAGGCGGGTGAACCGGTCGTGGTCGACCTCTTGGCCCAGCTTCTGCTGCACCTCCAGCTCGCTCTGCCGCCCGAGCTCGCGGGTGACTAGATCGCTGGCGCGGGCCCGGATGCCGTGGGCAATGTAGTTGCCGGCGATGTAGAGGATTTTGCCGTCATCGGTGACGCCCCGTACCACGACATGGGTGTGCGGGTGCCCGGTGTTGTAGTGATCAACCGCCACCCAATCGAGGGTGGTGTCGAGGTCTTGCTCCATCTGTCCCATCAGCCGGCGCGTGAAGGGCTTGAGATCGCCGAGGGCGACCCCATCCTCGGCCGCCACGATGAACCGGAACTGGTGGCGGTCCTCCAGGCCGCGCTCGGTGAAGGCTTTGGGGTCGGCCTCGTCCTCCGACGCCGAATAGGCATGGCCTCGAAGCCCGTCCAGCGTGACGCCCTCCCGCTGCAGGTAGCGCAGATGGGCGGCGATGGCTTGGCTCTCGACACCCTTGAGCTTGACGACCCGCGCCTTGACAATAACGCGACGGGCCCTGAACCGCATGCCGGAGCCGTCCGACGTGTCAGCGTAGAACTCCCAACCACCGTGGCCTTCGAGGGCCGCAGCGGCCTGTCGCCCTCGGCCGCGGGCATTGAACCGGCCACTGGGCTTGCGCTCTCGTCTCGGATGCAGGAGGCCGCGCAGGTCGCCACCCTGCTCCGCCACCGAGCGCAGGATCAGCGCGGTCGTCGTGCGTGGTCCTCTTCGGGATCGGCCACGCGGTTTCCCGAGACGAGGTTCAAAATCGCTCGACTCGTCTTTCGACATGCCATCGAATTGGCGCCGTGCCGGTGAAATACAAGGGGTGCGCATATTGACGTCAATATAAGCCGTTGGGCGATCGTCATATTTTCGATTGCAGACGTCATACCTGCGCAGGCCCGAGCCCGTCGAGGCTACCAGCCTCTGCGGAAAAACCATGTGCAGACAAGAGCTTGCGTCGGTTTAGCGCGAAACATCGGTTTCGCTTTATCTTGCCATCAATAACCCTCATACCAAATCACTACAAAAACTACGCAGAACTGCACGATTATTCACTCCACAAGGCCATTGCGACAAAACGACGCATCATTCCGTATTTATCCTAGAACGTCCCGGAATTTCCCTTTTCACATTTCTCATCGTTCGAAGTCCCGCCTATTTCTTTCAGCACGTATCGAGGGGTGAGCTCGGGAAGCAGGGTCGATCTCAATCTCCGACGTCAGGGGAAGGACGCGTTCATGTCAAGATGGCGACTGCGTGGAGGTCCGAGGCATCCGCGGAAGGGTGGGTGGGCGGGCGCTGGCAGAGGGTGTCCTCGACGTCATACCTCGGCCTGCATCCCTTCGGAGCCGCCGTCGCTCGCTCACCACACCCGGCGAGCGATGGCGGCGGAGAAGGGAGGCCCATCCCTTTGGTGGGCCAGAGCGAGTGGGCTCGCGTCGCGCACGCTCAATGGCATTGGTGATCTGTTCCGCGCGCCGGAGGTGGGGCTGCTCACCCCTTCGCAGGGCTGCAGGATGGACCACCCTACAGGAGATGGCTACCTGGCCGACGGCGGACCAATGACTCATCCTGAACGCTTTTGGTCCGACGGCATAGACGCCAATGGCTATCTTCGCCCAGAGCACCAAGGCATAGGTAACGACGAGGAGATGAGGGGGAGATGGACCATTGGAGAAGTTTCCGCCCCAGCGGAGCATGAGGCTTGCAGGGGCACTTTCGGGCGGGCCGGCCGCGAGAGAGACGACCCGGCTGATGGTCCATCGCAGGTGGCATCGAAGCCGGCTCAGCTTTCCTTGGACCTCAAGCCACTGGGATCACCAACCGAGGAGGGATCGGCCAATTTGCTCGGTGGGGAGGTCGACAGAGGTCTTGAGGACGGGGCAGCGGTGGAAGTCACGCCATTCGCCCGGGCTGCTGACGCCATGAGAAAGGAGGCCCGCTCGGTGCTGCCGAGCGAGGACCCGTTTCACATGTCATCTGCGTGTCTTCGTCACAACGAGAGATGTAGCCGTTCTGCTCGGGTGTGCTCCAAGTACGGTTCTGAAGTACGTCTCAGAGGGCAAGCTACCGCGACCCGCGAAGATTGGACGATTGACGCGATGGAGGCGCGACAAGCTGCTGGCCTTCCTGGAGGCGCGCTGGGGAGTTGTCAGCAGCGCCGGCACAAGCCAGACTCCGCGCTCCAAACCGGAGCCGAAGACCGTGCCGCGTCCCCGCAAGCCGAAGCTCGAGCTGCCAGCATACGTCAATCACGTGCGGGCTCGGGGCAAGCATTACTTCTACTATCATCCGCGGCGCGGAACGGACGGGGCTTCAGGGGCGGTGCGCCTACCGGGTACACCTCACGACACCGAGTTCTGGAGGGAGTACCGGCGCCTCCATGGCGAGGAAGAAGTGGCGGGGCAGCCGCGAACGATCGGAGTTCTCATCGACGCCTATCTGAAGTCGCCAGAGTTCGACAGATTGGCCCCCAAGACGAGCGAGGCGTACTCCAGCCGCCTCGAGAAGGTTCGCAAGTTTTGGGGCCATAGGCTGGTCGGCGAGATACGGTCGGCCGACGTGTTGAAGCTGCGCGACGACTTGACCGTGGAGCAGTCGGCTCCCAATGAGACCATCGCAAGTCTTTCGGCCATGTTTTCCTGGTCGATACCGCGCGAGTGGAGAGAGACCAACCCGTGCAAAGGCGTCCCGCGCATTGCCAAGGGCGACGCCTTCGCGCCCTGGCCGGATGGCAAGATCGAGCTCCTGAAGGCGCACGCCCCGAAGCCGATCTACTGGGCCGCAATGCTCGCGCTATATACGGGGCAGCGCCGCGGTGACTTGCTGCGCATGATGTGGAGCGACATCGACCAGCAGGGCTTGATCCTCGTGCGCCAAGGTAAGACCGGAAAGCGCCTGTGGATACCCTTGCATACTCGACTGCGCGAGATCCTGGCCACGATCCCGCGCAACAGCACTCACATCCTGACCTCGGCCCTGGGCAGGCCTTGGAAGGAGTTCGGGTTTTCCACTGCCTGGCAGCGAACGCTCGGGCGCAAAGAGCTGACCGCGATCCGCGAAGCAGGGCTCGTCTTCCACGGGCTGCGCAAGAGCGCTGCGGTCAAGTTGGCGGAGGCAGGCTGCACGGATGCAGAGATTGCCGCGATCACGGGCCAGACGCGGCAGATGGTAGAGCACTATACTAAGGGCGTCGACCAGAAGCGGCTCGCGGTAGCGGCCATGCGCAAGTGGGAGTCGGGCGGTGCGTCGGAAGGAAATGCGAACAGCTAGTCCCTGAGTTTGCAAAACATTCGGCCAAAATTGCAAAACAACGCCGCCCACTGACGGAAAGAGAACAAAATGATCGAGAGAAATTTGTTGCGATCTCAGGGGGCTAACGCTAGGTGAGGCGGCTTCGGAGAGGTGGCTGAGTGGTTGAAAGCACCGCACTCGAAATGCGGCATACTCGCAAGGGTATCGCGGGTTCGAATCCCGCCCTCTCCGC